>CAFBQH010000001.1_pt1 | contig 46572 bp, 42 predicted proteins | sample 7269951 | NCBI WGS metagenome assembly CAFBQH01 (sample SAMEA6814174, study PRJEB35770) | freshwater metagenome | biome: Freshwater; feature: Freshwater reservoir; material: water | place: Czech Republic | collected 2016-11-09 | depth 30m m
ACATATCGGCGCCAGCATTATCGGCTTAGAACGTCGTCTTGAATCGATGTCATCGCTCGGAAAAGGTCGTTCGCTACACCCAGTACAACGTCAAAAACTCGCCGCGCTGATTTCTCAAGGAACTGCGTATAAGGCAGTCGCCCAAACTCAAGGCCCTGTCGCATCAACTGCTTCGTCACTAATGAAACTGGGCATCACAGAAATGATGTTTGAAATGTCAATGTTGCGAGGCGACATCAGTGGCGCAGATGCCATGCTCGAAGGCCCAGATGCTCTCGGCATGATGTCAGCACCAGGGGGCCGCATTGCCGGCGGAACCAGCCAAGTACAACGCAACATTATTGGCGAACGACTTCTCGGACTACCGCGAGAACCAAAATGACACAACACATTGCGTGCCACGACGCGACCCTGATTCCATCTATTGACGGAACAACAATCGCTATTCATGATTTTGGTGGCGCCGGATCCCCTGTTCTTGTTTCCCATGCCACTGGTTTCCACGCACATTGTTGGGAACCTCTCGCAGGCGCATTGACTGACCAGCATCACGTAGTCGGCCTTGACCACCGTGGGTACGGCGATGCAGAAACTATTGATCCTGCATCAATGACATGGAATCAATACGGGCTTGATGCATTAGCTGCTGCTCGCCATTTGTTTGCTCAACATAACGAACCGATCATTGGTATTGGACATTCAATGGGTGGCGCATCACTATTGATGGCTGCACACAAGGAACCCGAACTATTCCGTGCATTGTTCGTGTTTGAACCAATTGTTTTCCCACCAGCGCCTCCTGATGCGGCTGAACGCCCGAGCAGTCCGCTGCCTGCTGGCGCGCGCAAACGTCGCAGTCATTTCGATTCTTTTGATTCAGCAATTGAGAACTTTGCTGCAAAGCCTCCGATGGCATCGTTTCACCCAATGGCACGGACCGCATACGTTCTTCACGGTTTCAAACCATCGCCAGAAGGTGGCATCGAATTGAAATGTCTTCCTGAACACGAAGCTCGCACTTATGAAACAGGCGGAGACAGTGATGCATGGATATCGCTTCCGGCTATTACGACTCCCGTGTGGGTTCTGTCAGGAGCACTTGCACCATTTCAGCCGTCAACATTTGCAGTAGCAGTTGCTGAGCAATTACCAATGAGCACGTTTGTGCGATGGGACGAACTCAGTCATTTTGGACCGCTAGAACAACCGCAGTTGTTGGCCAATTACATCTCGTCGGTGATCGCGACTTTTCCCTCATGAGTTTCGACACCGTTGGCGACCGGATCTGTGAACCACTGCGTAATCACAAAATATCAAACACGCTCTTTGGTGTTGCGAGCACCGTGGGTGATTTCAGCATCATCTGGCACGTCATCGGATTTCTCTATGCGATTGGTTCCATGCATCGACTACAACAAGCAGTTGCATTATCCATAGCTCTTGGTTGCGAAAGCATCATTGTTAATCAGGGAGTCAAGCGGCTTTTCAGACGTGAACGCCCCACGACGTCGGGTGATGATCGTTTTGATCTACGCACTCCGAGCACGTCCAGTTTCCCTAGTGGCCATGCGTCATCAGCCACCGTGGCTGCAATAATTCTTGTGACATTTACCGGAATGCCGTGGGCAATTTTGTGGGTTGCAATCGCAATCATCGTGGCGATGAGCCGCGTGGTGGTACGAATACACCACATGTCTGACATCGTGGGCGGCGTTATCACCGGCGCAGTGCTCGGAGCCATCATTGCTCCAATCATTTCTTCAATTATTGGCTAGTAGGTTGAATCCATGAGCGAGAAGCGAATGAGCGATACTGAGTCACTGATGTGGCGCCTTGAAAAGGACCCGTATCTGGCCTCCACCTTTGCCAACATCACCATTCTTGATCGTCCACCAAATATGGATGCGTTATACGAACGCATGGAACGGACATCAATTCTTTTTCCACGCTTACGTCGCCGCGTTCTGCCAGCTCCTGGCAATTTCGGAAACCCAACGTGGGTTGATGATCCATCATTCGATATTCGATACCACGTACGAAACATTTCACTGTCAGAGCCCGGCGATATGCGCCAACTACTCGATCTCACCACTCTGCTCGTGGCTGATCCGTTTGACCGATCTCGCCCACTATGGCATTTCATTATTGTGAATGGTTTGCGCGGTGGACGCAGTGCACTTATTCAAAAACTTCATCACACCGTGACTGATGGTCAAGGCGGAGTTGAACTTTCGCTTCTCTATCTCGACCTTCAACGCGATCCGGGCCCATTGCCGGCAATTGACCCTGAAGTTCTCAATGCCGTACACAACGTGTCCGAACCAGACTCCACCGAAGCACTACGCGGCGCAATGACAGATTCACTTCGCCTACCACTTGCCGTATTGCGCCAGGTACGTGATGTTGTTTCAGACCCATCACTGATTGGCTCTCTTGGCACATCAACCACGGCAACCATCAAGGGCTTGATGGCGCAGTTAAACGAAGTTGATTCTTCTCGATCTCCTCTATGGACTTCACGGTCACTGCGTCGTCGATTAGAAACAACCAGAGTGTCGTACCACGACATGCGTGGTGCAGCCAAAGCACTCGGCGGAACCTTGAATACTTCGTTCATCACCGCAGTTGCTCATGCAGCTGGCAACTACCACCGCGAGATGGGTGCACCAGTCGAATCATTACGCGCTTCAATGGCCATCAGCACAAGAAATGAAAACAGCGGTAGCAATGCTTTTACGCTCGCACGCATGTTGGTACCAACTGGTGAGATGCCCATCGCCGAACGTTTCTCAGCTGTCAACGAAATACTGATCAGCGCACGTTCCAATGCGTCTGCTTCATCGTTGGACGCAATAGCAGCGGTGTCGTCAGTGATTCCTACTTCTATTGTGACTCGCCTCGCACGGTCTCAAGCAGAAACCGTCGATTTTGCTACCTCAAACGTGCGCAGTGCAGGAGTACCGCTATTCATGGCTGGGTCACAGTTGCTGGAAAATTATCCGGTAGGACCACTTGGTGGAGTTGCGTTCAACGTGACACTGATGTCATATCTCGGAAGTCTTGACTGCGGAATCAATATTGACGAAGCAGCAATTGAAAGCCCAACATTGTTGCGCGAGTCTCTCTCGCAAGCATTTACAGAACTCTCTGCGCACGCGCCAGAACGCGATAGTGCGTCGCCTAGCCCAAAGGGCAACGACAAAGCGTCAACTAAACGGCAGCGACGGTGGTGGCGACGCTCGCAGTGAGCAAGCCACGAAGGTCGAGCAACAAGTCGCCCACTTCAACCGACGAGACCAATTCACGTCGCAACATTTCTGCCAACGCTTTATCAATGACGGCAAGCGCCTCTGTGATCACTGTGTCGTGAGTGTCGATCATTGTGGTGCTCCTCTCGGTATCAAACGGAAATTCCGATTGCTCGGTTCCGCCCGATACCCCCATCGTACAGATGGGCTGACCCAACATGCGGACATCCGTGAATCTCTGGTACTTCGCCTCAGTGACGCGTGCCATAGGGTAAGGACATGAATCTTGAAGGTAAAACAACCGTAGTAACAGGCGCAGCCAATGGCATCGGCGCAGCCCTCTCGCGACGTTTCCACGCAGCAGGGGCCCGCGTGGTTCTTGCCGACCGTGACGCAGCAAATTTGAAGCTCGTCGAAAAAGAACTCAACGCAATTCGCCCTGACAGCGCATTCGCAGTTGTTGCTGATATCGGAACCGAAGCTGGAAACGTCGCCCTGATCGACGCAGCACGCGCCAAGTTTGGATTCATCGATTTGTTCTACGCAAATGCCGGCGTCGGCATGGGTACAGACCTTGAATCAACTGATGAAGAGACATGGAATACCGCCATGGACATCAACTTGCACTCACACCGTTGGGCAGCAAAACATTTGATGGGTGAATGGCTCGCAGCTGGCGAAGGATATTTTTGCAGCACTGCATCAGCTGCCGGATTGTTGTCTCAAATCGGAAGCGGCCCCTACAGCGTCACCAAACATGGTGCAGTGGCATTCGCTGAATGGCTTTCCATTACGTACGGAGACCGTGGCGTGCGAGTTACAACCTTGTGCCCTCAAGGCGTCAACACAAATATGTTGAACCCACCTGATGCAGAAAAAGGCATCGGAAATACTGACGGCGGCAGTGCCGTAAAAGCATCTGGAGCAGTTCTTGAGCCATCAGAAGTTGCTGACATCGTGTACAACACAATTGTTGCCGAGAAATTCTTAGTCATGCCTCACCCAGAAGTGCACACATACGAAAAGCGCAAGGTTGACGATCGTGACCGCTGGCTAGCAGGCATGCGACGCTTGCAAGCTCGCGTTGCTGGCGACTGATAACCCAGACAGTTTCGTGTTCTAGAGTTTGCGCATGGCAATACGACTAGACCCCGCTGACGAATACATGCACGAACTCGGCCCAGAGTCGAACTTCAACGAAAGCATGTACATCAATTGTTTCGACCCTAAGACTCAAGTCGGTGGTTGGTTTCGCATGGGCAACCGCGCGAACGAGGGATACGCCGAAATGACCATTTGCATTTATTTGCCGAATGGTCGCGTTGGTTTTATGTTCAAGCGTCCAAATATTGATAACAACGATGCACTTGATGCCGGCGGTCTGACATGGACCATGGTGAAGCCATTTGAAGAATTACGCATTGACTATGTCGGCAAAGTGGTGGTGCTTGATAATCCACACGAGATGGCAGATCCTAAAACAGCTTTCGCGAATAATCCGTTTGTGGAATGCGAAGCTCACATCACATTTACTGGCCAAGGTAAGCCCAGCATGTTTGGCGGTGAGCCTGATGTGCCACACGAAGCACCGGGCGAAGAGTTTGCTAAAGGCCACTACGAACAATTAGTCACGGCAACTGGATCCATTCGCGTCGGCGACGAAGAGTTTGCAATCAATGGCTTCGGATTACGCGATCACTCGTGGGGCCCACGCTTCTGGCAAGCACCGTGGTACTACCGCTGGCTCACTGCAAACTTCGGTGAGAACCTTGGCTTCATGGCGAGCCGCGTTGCAAAGAAAGATTCAGCTGGCTCACGCGGAGGGTTCGTGTGGGACAACGGCAAGATTCACCTGTGTGACGACGTACAAATTTCTACTGTCACTGTTGGTGAAGATAACTACCACGACAAGGTCACAGGTGTCATTAAGTCATCGCGCTCAAACAAAGAGTGGAATTTTGAAGGCGAAGTCACCAGCCTTATTCCGCTACGTAACCGTCGCCAAGACCCCGATGGAAATTGGCTAATGACGCGTATTAGTGAAGGCATGACCAAGTGGCGTATCACTTCTGGAGAACATGAAGGCGCAACAGGCTTCGGAATGTCTGAATATCTTGATCAAATCATCGACGATGCACCTGTAGGTATCGCCGAGTAGCGATTCGCTACCCTCAATCGTTGACACATTCACTGGGTACTGTGCGGATATGCGCATTCCCCGTTTAATACTCACTCTTCTTCTTGTTGGCACACCCGTTGCCGCGGTGGTTGCCACATCGTCAGTTGCACTGGCAGATCCGTTTACGTATTCAAGTATTGACGTTGGCAACCAGGCTGTGTGTGCAGTCACAACCGACGGAACAGGGCTTTGCTGGGGAAGCAATCGCGACCAATATCTCATCTCGACTTCTCACGATGATGTTGTTCCTACTCCCACGAAAATTTCACTACCAAATAACGATCGATTCGTCTCGCTTGACGGCGGTGCAAATCGCACATGGTGTGGGTTAGCAACATCGGGGAATGTGTACTGCTGGGGAGATCACCACATCGGAAGCTATTTCACTCCTACGTCTCGCACGCCAGTTGCCGTTGAATTCCCGCACGCAATGACAATTACCGAAGTCCACAGTGGTTACAGCAATGGTTGCGCACTAAACACTGACGGTGAACTGTGGTGTTGGGGAGACATTCTTGAATCAGGAAGTGGCGAAACCGAGCCCATGCGCACCCCTGTCAAAGTTGCTATTCCACGTGGGGAGCGCGTCATAGATTTTGACAATGGCGGAGCTTCATGCGCCGTTACTGATCTCGGAAACATCTATTGCTGGGGTCATTCAAACGGCGCGGGTCAATTAGGCATCGGATACGTCAACAACTTTGCTTACGCAGTGTCCGTCACTCCCCTCAAAGTTCTTACACCTATTGGTGTTGCATTTGCATCTGTCACTACTGGCCTTGAACATTCTTGTGCACTGTCCACAACAGGTAACGGGTATTGCTGGGGCGACAACTACGAAGGCCTCTTTGGAAACAACTCAATAGTCGATAGTCCGACCCCTACAGCAATGATCGTGCCAGACAATGAAAAACTTGCACTCATTACAACCGGTTGGTACCACACGTGCGTACTCACCATCTCTGGGAAAACATGGTGCATGGGCCGAGGTGACTTCGGTGAACTAGGCACAGGCACATCACTTGGCGGCAAGACTTACCGCACTCCCCTTGTTCCTACAGGCACGCAGTTCAGCACCATCAGTGCAGCACTCGGCACTACCTGTGGCATCTCGCTCGACAACAAGGCGTGGTGTTGGGGTGGTCTGAATTGGGGTACCAGTGGAAACGGAAGCATTGTTGCTTCTCTTTCTCCCTCAGTCATTGCGGCCGTCGGCACGCCCACCGTGTCTCTTAGTGCTGCCACAAACATTGATGCAGAAGCAGCAACCATTCGCGGCACAGTGAATGCAAACGGCAATGCCACGCGCATGTCGGTGGAATTTTCCGTCTCCCCAACATTTACTACCTCACGCAACACATCCGTCTTTACCGTGTTACGCGATGGCAACTACACACCGGTTGCAATTCCTACCGACCTCAGTGGGCTCGAGCCGCGCACTACCTATTACGCACGCATGATTGCAACTAATACTTTTGGTTCAACTGTCAGCAATGTCATTTCACTCACCACTCTTGGTACAGAACCAGAAGTCTCTGATCTGAATATCTCTGATATCACGGGCAACGAAGCAAGCGTCTCGGCCTCAGTCAACCCTGGCCGACTTTCAACATCATCAATTCTTGAATATTCACAAGACAAAACATTTGTCTCGGATGTCACTTCTGTGTCTCTCGTTTCTATCAGAGGGTCTGAAACCCAAACTTTGACTGCGTCGCTCTCCGGGCTTCATGCCCGCACCACGTATTACGTACGAGTGACCTCTACTAACCAGCTTGGCAGTACCCATTCACGAGTTGCCTCGTTTATAACCATCGGTGCCCTGCCGCAAGCGACACTCACTTCAGTAGCAAGTTCCCTTTCGTCGATAACAGCAACAGTCTCAGTTGATACTGGCCTGTTATCTGGATTTGTGCATCTGGAAGCTTCTCAGGACCCGAACTTCAAGGATTCAATCTCATCAAACGTCAGCAACTTTGTTAGCGGCGGACCCACACAACATTCGCTCGCAATCACTGGTTTATCAAACCGCACTAATTACTTCATCAGAGCCATTGCAACGAACGAGCTCGGGTCATTCACCACCGAACCGCAGAGCGTGCGGACTGCCGGAGGAATCCCCTCAGTTTCGACAATTCACATTGTTCCCCAGATCGAATCAGCAACACTTGGAACCACAATCGAGACCACAGGACTTGAGACATTTGTTGTTGCCAAAGTGTCTACCAATGTAGACATGTCCGAACCCACCGAACACTTCATGTATTCAGGAACGGCTAGTGGTCACCAATCATTGACCGTCAAAGATCTACAACCCCGAGTGCTGTACTTTGTGCAGATCGTTGCCACTAACGCGGCTGGCACCACCAATTCAGAGGTCGCATCGTTCACGGCACTTTCCCCTGTCGGTGTGGTGATTAACGGAGATGATGAATCCACAACTTCACTATCCGTCACTTTGAACATCACGGTTCCGCACAACACGGCAGCCGTTCGCATTTCAAACTATGCCGACTATCGCAATGCGCGAGTGGTCAAGCCCACTGAATCACTGTCATGGCAATTACTGACAATTGCCAAATCTCAAACAGAACGCACTGTCTGGTTGCAATTTATTTCAACATCTGGGGTCGTCACTACATATTTCGACACAATTGCCGTCTCCTTAGAAACAAACCAAACTCCCCCGCCAGACACCACCGTTGTTGAATCACCGGTGGTGATCGCATCTCAACGTTCACCCATCCGCACCGCCACCGTGATCGCGCGTGGTACTCGCGCAAATATCGTACGTATCCAAACCAAAATTGGTAAGAAAATCTCCTCGCGTACAACAGCAAAGAAGTCAGGGACTTTCACAGTCGCTTTTCCGAAAGGCATCACACGAATGCAAGTTCGTTTTGTCAATAAGTCTGGTGCAGTCTCACAATGGACCACTGTTTCATCACACAAGTAAAACTTTGAGCTAGTTGTTTGCAGTGCGATTCAGGAATTGATGAGCAACGTCTGCATTACCAATGACTTCAAGTGACGACATAGGAATTCTGCGCCACAGTGCGAGCAAAAGATCTTGAGCAGTTCCTCGTAATGCACAGTCTCCCTTTGCATGTTCACGAGTCACAATGACTTCTGTTGTCTCTGTAGGCACAATTAGCCATTCACCATCAACGTCTGTGCAGTGAATGTGCACTGATCCGCTCAATACGTCTTCTTCTTCGCGGACATTGTGCACCGCCATTACATGTATGAACTCATCGATGCCATCACTTGCTAGGACGGAATCGATATGGGTTGTTTTGCCGGCCGCAGAATGTGCATCCCATGAATGAACTGCTGTCTCGTGAGCCATCCGCCGAATTACCCAGGCAACATCCTGGATGCCAGCCCATGTCCAGCATGAACGCGCAGGGTCAATAGACGATAAAACACTGATGAGCTCCTCGAGGCCCTTGCGGTATTCAGAGAGAAGATCTTTGTCGGCAGGCTTCGAACGCGGTACGTAATCATCGGGGTTCATCATGTGGCTTTCCACGATGAACTTCCATGAATAATGCACTTCGATCATGTGCCACAACAGATCAGTTCCTACCCACGGTTCGCAGGAAGCAATGGGTGACGACATGGCAGTTGCTACAGAATCTGCAAATGCTACGCCTTCATGTCGCAATATTGCGAGGTAATCAGAAGACGTCAGCATGATCTATTGAACGCAATCAGATAGAGCGTGTGGCATCTGCCAGTTCTTGCCATTGCTTCATCGGCAACGTGCCAGGGGCATCGGTGAGTACCTGAACACATACGTGATCTGCACCAGAATCAAGATGTCCTTTGATGCGGGAAACTATTTGTTCCGTTGTGCCCCATGCAACGATGGCATCGACAACACGATCTTCTTGATTTGTCACTTCATCGGCTGTAAAGCCCATACGAACAAGGTTGTTCACATAGTTCGGCAAACGCGTGTATGTCTTCATATGTTGGCGAGCAATGTCACGCGCCTTTGCTGGATCGGTTTCGAACACCACGGCTTGCTCTGGGGCCAGCAATGCACCAGCGCCCATAGTTTTGCGTGCAAATGCTGTGTGCTCCACAGGAATGAAATACGGGTGAGCCCCGGCACCACGTTCAGCTGCAAGCTTCAACATCTTTGGCCCTAGAGCTGCAAGAACTCGTTGCGGTGGCGTACTAGGCGCTGGTGAAAAGAAAATTCCTGCATCCATTGCGTCGAGATATTCAACCATTGTGGAATATGGCTTGTCGTAATTGCCCTTGTGCACGCCGTTCACCATTGGTGCATGGCTGACGCCCATTCCTAACAGGAAACGATCGGGAAATGCTTCGGTGACGGTTTTCCAACCGGCTTGCATTGTTTGCGCAGTGCGAGCATGAATGCTTGCGATACCCGTTGCCAAGACCATCTTCTTAGTAGCAGACAACAGCAGTGCGGTTGATGCAAAGGGCTCACGCAATACGGCTTCAGGAACCCACACAGTGCCGAAACCCATGGTCTCTACTTCTGCGATTGCTTCCTGCGCCTTAGCCATTGGTTGCAGGTCAAAGTCTGCAGTCCATAGTCCGACTCGTCCAAGATTAATTGTGCTCATGTCATTCAGACTAGAGCCTCAGTCTCGCGAAATGATTAGCGCTGCAATAGCCAGTCGTCAATCAGACGGCGTGCGATTGAAATGGCTCCAGGAATCATGGGCAGGTCTTCCCTGTTGTACCAATTGGCATCAGCAATTTCGGTGGTATCACACACAATGTCGCCAGAGACATAGCTGGCGCGAAATCCGAGCATCAGTGAATTCGGAAACGGCCACGGCTGACTTGCAACATATTGAATGTTGTTCACAACAATGCCCACTTCTTCTTCTACTTCACGCGCCACTGCTTGTTCCAAGTTTTCACCTGGTTCCACAAAGCCGGCAAGACATGAGTACAACGGCATTGGGAAATTAGTTCCTCGTGCAAGTAACGCCTGCTGGTCATCGCCTTCACCGCGCGTGACCAATGTGATGATGGCGGGAGACAAACGAGGAAACTGCATGAGCGAACATGCGGGGCATCGAAACGCACGCTCGTTGTGTGCAAGTTCAGTTGGTTCGCCGCATCGGCCGCAGAAACGATGCGTGCGCGCCCATTCAATGAGCTGTACCGCACGTCCCGCTACTGCCCATTCGGTATTACTGACACGGGCAAACAAGGAATACAGATCAGTCTCAGCGCCATAGCCAGGGTCTTCGCCATGCGGAACGTCAATACCCCAACAAGCAATGTCTCCGTGCATGCCAAGAAAGTGACTGGTCCATCCTTCTTCGGCCGGACGGTCATCAATGAACACCTTGGTGCCAACCACATGGATATAGCGATGTTCAACCGCAGAATCGGCGGGAATCAGTGACGGGCGAAAGGGGGAATCTTGCTGGCTCATTGCCCACTGACGGTAGTGCGTATTGCGCTGTCTAGGATAACTACATGGCACGTTCCCAAAACTCAGTAGTAATTATCGACACCTTGCGCACCCCAATCGGCAAGCGCAACGGAGGTTTGTCCACCTTGCACCCAGGCGAATTGCTCGGCATTGTGCAAAAAGGAATTCTTGATCGCACAGGTCTTGACCCAGCACTTGTTGAACAAGTTGTTGGCGGTTGCGTTAGTCAAGTCGGCGAACAGGCATTCAACATCACTCGTACTGCATGGTTGGCAGCTGGCCTTCCACTCACCACCGCTGCAACCACCATTGATACACAGTGTGGTTCTTCACAACAGGCCACTGGTCTTGCAAGTTCACTCATTGGTTCTGGCGTTGTTGACATTGCAATTGCTTGTGGTGTTGAAGCAATGAGCCGAGTACCCATCGGAGCATCGGGCCGCAAAGAATTTGGTCTCGGTATCCCAATGCCAAAGACATACTTCGCCGAGTACGAAATGACTTCTCAATTCGAAGGCGCAGAGCGCATCGCTGACAAGTGGGGCATCTCTCGCGAAGACACAGACAAGTGGGGCCTTATTTCTCAACAGCGCGCAATTCGTGCATGGGAAGAAGACCGCTTTGCTGGTCAGTTCATCGAAGTAGATGCACCAGAAGTGAACGAAGCCGGCGAAGTCACTGGTACACGTCGCGTGTCACGCGACGAAGGCTTGCGCGAAACTACTTTGGAAAAGCTCAGCACCCTGAAGCCAGTTGGTCGCCCAGATGGTGTCCACACAGCTGGTAACTCATCGCAGATTTCTGATGGCGCATCAGCAGTTCTCATGATGACCGAAGAAAAGGCCAATCAACTCGGCCTCAAGGCACGTGCTCGCATCGTTGACTCTTGCCTAGTCGGGGTTGATCCGGTACTCATGTTGACAGGACCAATTGATGCAACCCAGCGTCTCCTTCAGCGCAACAACTTGAAGATCTCGGACATTGATGTGTTTGAAATCAACGAGGCGTTTGCGTCTGTTGTTCTGGCATGGGCCAAAGAAGTTGGTGCTGATCCTGAGCGCACAAACCCCAACGGTGGTGCAATCGCTCTTGGTCATCCTCTCGGCGCAACAGGCGCCTTCCTTGTCACCAAGGCACTGAACGAACTCGAGCGCACCGGTGGTCGCTACGCAATCGTTTCAATGTGCTGTGGTGGTGGCCTCGGAACCGGCACGCTCATCGAGCGTCTCTAAACAAAGGAGCGCGCATGGCGCGCAATCATGTGGCCGTCACGGCTGTTCTCTTTTCATCGCTTCTATTCGGCTGCGCCCAAAAACAAATCGCCGTCACTCCTGACGGTCGTGTTCATGGCGTCATCACTCATGTCACAGACGGCGACACAGTCGATGTTCGCTTCGGTAGCAACACTGAAAAGATTCGACTCATAGGGGTTGATACCCCCGAAACGAAACACCCCACAAAACCAGTGGGCTGTTGGGGGCCTGAGGCATCTGCACACACAACGGCGTTATTGCCACCCGGCACTGATGTGTACATCGTGCGTGATGCAGAAGCTCGAGACAAATACAAACGACTGTTGGCATACGTGTATCGATCAGCCGACAACTTATTTGTCAATTACGAATTGGTCGCAGGTGGTTGGGGCGTGCCCCTCTCCATTGCGCCGAATACTGCATTCGAAACGGACTTTGCGGCGGCTGCGTATTCAGCACAACAAGCAGATCTCGGGTTATGGGGACACTGTCGGGGGTAGTGTTTCTGTATGCCAGACAGTCGCACTCTTGCCTCACGATTGGGTCACAGCGACGATGCACGACTGGTCATCATCTCGTGCGACGATCTCGGTTCATGTCATGCGGCCACTGAAGGCGTCTACCAAGCACTGCGTGACGGAGTTGCTACGTGTGCATCAATCATGGTGCCTGCACCGTGGGCAAGATACGCAGCACAGCAATACAACGGCGACGACATTGGTGTGCACCTCACACTGAATGCCGAACATCCTTTGTACAGATGGGGCCCATTGACTCACGCTCCATCACTGTTGTCAGGCGAAGGAGGCTTTCCTCGGTCAGTTGATGACTTGTGGGAACACGCCGATTCAACAGAAGTGTTGCGTGAATGTCGAGCACAAATTGAGCGTGCATTGGCATGGGGTATTGATGTCACACATCTTGCACCACACCTCACGTCCATCACTGTGAGGCCAGAATTTTTTGATGTGTATCTCGAACTTGCTGTGGAGTTCAAACTGCCTATCCGTTTGCCTTCCACCATCTCTGCGTCATCAGCTGGTTTTCCATTCCGTCAGTTAGCTACTGATGAAGGCGTTGTGTTTCCTGATCATTTTGACCATGACTGGCGCACGGGAAGTCGTGAACGCGTTCTTAGTGCGCTTGCTTCACTTGAACCTGGTGTCACAGAAATTCATGTGCAGCCTTCAATAGACACTCCTGAAGTGCGAGCACTTGGTGATGTAGCGGTCGGATGGATCGACGACTTGGCTCTTGCTCTGAGCGATGAACTTCGCAGCGCTATTGCGTCAAGTGGCGCAGTGCTAATTGGCTATCGCGAATTACGCGACGCCATGCGTGCTAACTAACGAATCCCGACAAACATGTCGGTTTCCATCATTCCTTCTGGCACGTCGCGGTGATGACTCTGGGCCAAAATCCAGTCTTCCCACGGATACACGTCAGCTAATTCGGCGTCTGTGAGTCCGAACCAAAACTTGGCAGCAGGATCAACTTGAGTGGCATGCGCACGAAGCGACTGAGTGCGCGCAAAGAGATAATCGCCAATATGCAGACGCGTTGTAACACGGTGATCTTGAGACGGACGATTACGCCAGTTCTCATCAAACGGTGACTCGCCATATTTCAACACCAATGCTTCATGCACTGCAAGAATGCGCTCTTTTGCCCACAATGTGTAATACATCTTTTGTGGTTGCCATGGCTCCCCAGCTTCGGGGTACCACGCAGGGTCGCCCGCACGATCAAATGCCAACACACTTGCATCATGAACCCGTAAATGATCAGGGTGCGGATAACTGGCTTGGTCATCGTTGTACGTGAGAATTACATGCGGACGCTCGAGTCGAATCAAGCGAACAAGACGACCGGCAGCTTCATCAAGATCTGCCATATGGAAACAATCAGGATTGTTGTTCGAATCAGAACCAGCCATGCCCGAATCTCTGTAGCCCAACATATGCAGAGCACTAAAACCAATGGCCTCAACTGACCTGCGCAACTCTTCAGGGCGCACAATGGCGAGGTGCGCTCGTTCTTGTTCAGGCGTCATGTCGTGAAACGGCTGGCCTGGTTCACGCAACGCCGGGTTCTGCAGATCGCCTTCTTCGCCGCCTGTGCAGCACACGAGCACTGTCCGCACTCCTTCAGCAAAGTACTTCGCCACCGTGGGAGCACCTTTAGACGCCTCATCATCAGGATGAGCGTGAATTGTCATGAGGCAGAGTGGATCTCCCGAGGAAGACAATGGGGGCGTAGGCATCCTTGACAGGATAGTGACCAAGCGGTCATGAACCGATCACGCTGGGGGGTTGTTCCACCGCTAAGGGTGTTCAATCTGTGAGAATAGCCATATCGACTTCTCCACCACTGCCCTGCCGATTGGCATTTTTGAGACGGACATCAACTGTCGTCTCACAGCTGGCAACGATGCCTTTCGCGCATTAGTCCTCGGAGGAGCACCCGTCAGTGTTGGTACTGCTCCGTGGGTCAATGCATTACCGCAAGAACGAACAGAATGTGAACGACGCTGGGTACAGCATCGTGACAGCGGAGAAACTTTTACTGTTGAATTCCGCATCGGATTAGCAACGGGTGAAGTCATGTGGATTCAAGCGTCAACTCAACCCGTTGTTATTGATGGCGCACTTGCCGGTTACATCGGAACGGCCATTGATTGCACGTCACTTGTGACACAGCGGCAACTGTCTGATCAGCTTGTCGGGTTACTTGATGTCTCTGGCGATGCAGTACTTGTTTTTGATCGTGTTGGTGAACTGATGTTTGCAAACGACACCGCACGCACGCTCATTGGCGTCGCTGACCCTGGTGCAGGCGCTGGCGACATCGCTGCACGCACGTTTATGCAAGCAGTGCGCGACCAATTGCCTCGCGTCTTGCTTGATGCTGCCCCACCAGCTGATTCATCGCATCGCTGGGAAGGTGAAATAGGTTTCCGTTCCCCAGATGGCATTGCCCGCACGCTGTCTGTTGTGGTGCAAGTAGTGCGCGATGCCAACGGAAGCGTGCATCACTGGGCCACGATCACCCGCGATATCACTGAAGAGCGACAATCACAAGCCGAACTTGCACGCCAAGCAACCCACGATGCATTAACCGGGTTACCGAACCGAGTGTTATTCGAGCGCAAGACCACCGAAGCTCTTGAACGTAGTCGCACTACACATTCAAGTGTCGCTGTGTTGTTTATTGACCTCGACAAACTGAAGCACGTAAACGACACCATTGGTCATGCCGTTGGTGACCAACTGATTGTCACTGTTGCTCGCCGTCTCGCAGCAGCAACTCGTCCTAGTGACTTAGTGGCACGCATCAGTGGTGATGAGTTTGTTGTTCTGTGTGAGGGGCTACTTGATGAACAAGTTGCTCTTGATGTTGCCGAGCGAATTCGCACATCAATTACAGGGCCATTGGTATTGCAAGGCGTGGAAATCGAAGCTGGCGCAAGTATCGGTGTCGCAATGTCGACACCAGAACTTCTCAGTTCTGAATCAGCTGCTGATGCTGCAGTGACATTGTTACGTTCAGCAGACACCGCTATGTACCGAGCTAAACAACGTGGTCGCGGCAGATCAGAGCTATACAGCGAAGATATGCGCACAGCTGCCAAAGCACGCCAGACTCTTGCATCAGAACTTGAACAAGCATTGGCAGGCAATCAGTTCGCCGTGGTCTTTCAACCCATCGAATCAGCCCACACAGGCCGCGTGGTTGCTGCAGAAGCCCTGTTGCGCTGGAATCACCCCACTCGGGGACTACTGGCGCCAGGCGCCTTCCTTGACCTCGCAGATGAATCTGGACTCATCGCCCCTATTGGTGATTGGGTGCTGAATGAGAGCGCTCGCACAGTCGCAGAATGGATTTCAACGGGGCTCGTTGATCGCTCGATGGCAATTCATGTCAATGCCTCGCGCCGTCAACTCTCTGACATCACTTTCGTTGATCGCGCACTAACTATCTTGCGTGACAACAATCTTGAAGGCTCTCAACTGGTGTTTGAGACGTCCGAAGCAACATTGGTAGACAACAACCCATCAGTGCTTCGCACAGTTACTGCTCTGAAACGCCAGGGTGTACGCATTGCAGTTGACGACTTTGGTGCTGGCTATTCATCGCTCGCATCATTGCGCACCTTCCCTGCTGACTTATTGAAGCTTGACGGCACCTTGGTACGCGATGTCGGACGCACTGACGGCGGCGATGACCCCATGGTGCGTTCTCTTATTCAGTTAGCTCACTCACTGAATTTGATTGTGTGTGCAGAGTGGGTGACAACCGAAGATCATGTACAGCGCCTCAAAGTTCTTGGGTGTGATTTACTGCAGGGAAACCGCATCGGAGAACCAATTAGTGCAGAAGCATTTGCTACTAAATTGCGCAGAGTTTCTGCGCAACCTTCTCAAGCAATCGACTAGCCCGCCACGGGTGCTGGACCAAGTCCTGCGAAATATGCCAACACTGCAGGGGCATCATTTGCAAGGCGGAACACAAAGTTGCTGCCAGACCATCCGCTTGTTACGGGTAACGAATACGACACTGCAGACCCGTCACCCACTGGGCGTAACTTTCGTGCAAGATCAATGAGATCAAGTCCATCGTCTACAGACACGGCTTCTGCAAATGAATCGAGAACGTTATGTGCATCAAGTGGATTCTGTGCAATATAGCGAGCGGCCTCTTTAGCTAATAGAGAAATGAAGGCCCTCTGGCGAGTACCGCGACCTACATCTCCTGTTCCCTCTGGTTGCCACTGGCCGTCAATCTTTTCTTCAAAATGGCGGGAACGGGCATAGGCCAAGGCTTTTGATCCAGTCAATAACTTGCACCCTTTATGTCCGATAAAAAATCCGGTGGCTTTGTCGCGTGAGCCACGTGGAACACACAGATGCACGCCGCCGATTGCATCAACAATTTTTTTGAAACCAGAAAAATTGACTTCAATGTAATGATGAATCGGGATATTCAAAGCTCTTTCAATTGTTCGCAATAGAACATCTGCTCCACGTTGATAACCAGCGTTGACTCTCGAAAATTTGTCGTTGTCTGACATTCGCACCCACAAGTCACGAGGAATCGACATCATTGAAACAGATTTCGCATTGGTGTCGTACCGCAAAAGAATCAGCGTGTCAGAACGCATCCCAGGATTTTTCTCTTCTGAACCCATTGATGCATAGTCAGCATCATTCGGGTCTGCAGAGGCGCGCGAATCCGAACCAACTAAGAGATAATTCTCAATACCGTCCGTGGCAGGTGACAACGCTGAAGTTGCTGCCGGAACTCGAGTGACAGAATCAAGATGACCGCGGGTTGCCCTCACAATGCCAAGTGCACCTGCGAGCGACATAACGAGTGCGACACACAACACAATCATCCATCGAGGAGCGCCTGCGAATCGCGAGAGTTTGCCTTCGGTCATCACATGACTACGGTACTCAGTCAGTAGCAGGTCGGAGATGCACCACATCTGCGGTGTTGATGCGATGCGACACAGCGCAGTCATCAAGAACCACTAATTGACCATCTGGTTCAACCGCTACGGCACGACCAATGATGTTTTCGCCATTTGGCATTTCTGCACGGACCATTGTCCCCAATGTGGATAAGCACGCGACATACTCGGCGTGCATGACGTCTGGCGATAGGTCTAGTAGGCGATCAATTTCAGGAAGCATTGCCTCAAGAAATTCTTGGGGGGTGAACTCACGAGTCCACCCGCAGCTTGCTAACGAAGCTGCCCCTGGCGGTGCCCAAGCAAGATTCAGACCAAGCCCAGCAATCACGAAGGGGATTTTCCCATCTGGTCCGGCTGGCGCTGCCTGAGACAAAATTCCCGACAGCTTTTCACCATTGACCAATATGTCGTTCGGCCATTTCAACACGGCATTCACACCGCACTGATTTCGTGCAACATACGCAGCAGCGAGCACCACCACCTGAGTCAGGGACTGAATGTGCTCTGGGACATTACGGAACAAAAGCGAGACGAGAAGGTTCGCGCCCCGCGGAGCTTCCCATGTGCGATCAAGGCGGCCCCGGCCAGCTGACTGGAAATCAGCCCGCAAGACGCTGCGGTCAGGGGCCCCTTCGAGCCCAGCTGCCATCAGGTCAGCATTGGTACTTCCCGTCTCAGGGATGGCTCGAATATGCCAGTGGCTCGATGAGTTCGCAATTGTGTGGTCCATTAGACCAAGATTGTCATCTGTGCTGAAGAAAATCCTTATCGCCAATCGCGGCGAAATCGCCGTCCGTGTTATCCGAGCTGCCCGAGAGATGGGAATCGCTACTGTGGCGGTCTATTCCGAGCTCGACCGCAATGCCTTGCACGTGCGCCTAGCCGACGAGGCATACGCACTTGGCGGCCAGACAGCAGCCGAGAGCTACCTCAATACAGAGGCCATTCTGAAGGCAATCACGGACAGTGGCGCTGACGCAGTTCACCCCGGATACGGATTCTTTTCTGAGAACCCCGACTTTGCTCGCGCCATCACAGCCATGGGCGTTGCATTCATCGGGCCTCCACCAGAAGCCATCGACGAAATGGGTGACAAAGTCTCGAGCCGCAAAGCAGCACTTCGCGGTGGAGCACCCATTGTTCCTGGCACAACAGAATTTGTTACATCAGCAAAAGAAATTACTGACTTCGGAAATGAACACGGTTGGCCACTAGCAATTAAAGCTGCATTCGGTGGCGGTGGACGAGGCATGAAAGTGGTGCAGTCAGCAGACGAAGTGCAGGCAGCCATGGATTCAGCACAGCGCGAGGCAAAGAGTTTCTTTGGACGCGATGAGATTTACATCGAGCGCTACCTCACATGGCCACGCCACATTGAAGTACAACTCGTTGGTGACCAACACGGAAACGTGGTGTGGATCTCAACGCGTGACTGCTCGGCTCAGCGTCGTCACCAAAAACTCATTGAAGAAGCACCGGCACCTGGCCTTCCTGCTGGCGTCGAAGAAGCAATGGGTGCTGCAGCAGTAAAAGCTGCAAAAGCTGTTGGCTACTACAACGCCGGAACCGTGGAATTCATTTTCCAAGACGGAGATTTCTTCTTTCTTGAGATGAATACTCGCTTGCAAGTTGAGCACCCTGTTACAGAAGTCATCACTGGCATCGATCTTGTTGAATGGCAAATTCGCGTTGCATCTGGTGAGAAATTGCCAATGACACAAAAAGAAGTTCTTGCTGCACGTCGCGGACACGCAATTGAAATTCGTATTAACGCTGAAAACCCAGCAGGCGGAAAGTTTCTTCCCTCTCCTGGCCCCATCACAAAGCTTGTTGCACCAGATGGCTTCGGCGTGCGCTTTGACGCAGGGTATGAATCAGGCGATGAAATCAGCCAGTACTACGACAACCTCGTTGGAAAAGTCATTGTGTGGGGACGCGATCGCGATGTTGCAATTGCCCGCGCCGTTCGCGCACTCAAAGAAATGGTTGTGGAAGGAATTGCCACCACCATTCCTGCTGATATCGCAATTCTTGAACACCCCGACTTTGCGGCTGTTACTCACTCAACAAAGTGGGTAGAAGAAGTTCTCGACCTGTCACACATTGGAACTGCGCCAATTACTCCTGCCGGAGACGACAACGAACCTCTCGTTCAGCGCACCACCACTGTTGAAGTCAATGGTCGCCGCTTCGATGTGAAGTTGTGGGTTCCTGAATCTGCTGGCGTTGCGACGTCAAGCGCCAAGGCCAAGAAGCCAACACGCAGCGCTGCTGCTTCAGCCGGAGCAGGTGGAGGTAGCGGCAAAGTTTCTGTCCCAATGCAAGGAACCATCGTAAAAATTCTTGTTGAAGTTGGTCAGACCGTTGAAGCTGGCCAAAGCGTTGTCGTCTTGGAAGCCATGAAGATGGAAAACCAGATCGAAGCAGACAAGTCTGGCGTTGTGAAGGCAATCAATGTCAAGACCGGCGACACAGTCGGTGCTGGCGACGTTGTTGTAGTTATCGAATAGCTATTCGGCTGCGTCAGCTAAAGCTTCGGCCAAAGCCGGATGCACCAATAACGATTCTTCAATATCGGTGACTTTTAGGTTGGCTGTTACTGCAAGTGCAATAACGCTGATCAATTCTGCTGCGTGACGACCCACGATGGAGCCACCCAATACTTCACCGGTAGCCGGATCACTGATGATCTTGACAAAGCCACGAGAATCATTGTTAATGAGCGCCTTAGCTGTGGTTGAGAACGGAACTTTCGTGACACGGATTTTTCTACCCGATGCAAATGCATCTGCTTCAGCAAGTCCTACATCAGCAATTTCTGGTTCAGTAAATATCGCAGATGCTGCTTTGTCGTAATCAAGATGGCGATGAGGTCCTTTGGGGCCGCCCACTACTTGTTCGGCAACCTTGCGACCTTGCATGGAAGCCACTGATGAAAGTGGAAGCTTTCCACTGACATCACCAGCTGCATAAATGTGTTCAATATTGCTTTGACAATGACGGTTGATCGGTATGTAGCCACCATCAGTGACCACGCCCACTTCTTCAAGACCAAGACCTTCAGTGTTCGGAAGAGAACCGATGGCGAGAACGACATGCGTAGTTTCAGACACTCGCCCATCATCACAAACAACCCGAACACCGTCTGCAGTTACTTCCACTGAGGTAGCGCGAGCACCTTTGAACAAACGCAAGCCGCGACTTAAGAACGATTCTTCGAGAACAGCGGCAACTTCTGGGTCTTTGCCGGGCAGAACTTGTTGACGACTAACAACAAGCGTCACCTTCGACCCGAATGAAGCAAACATGTGAGCAAATTCAACTCCGGTAACACCAGATCCGATAATTGTGACGCTCTCAGGGAAAATGCGAGGAGGATAACAATCACGTGTTGTGAGAATTCGATTTCCGTCTGGTGTCACGAAATTCGGAATACGTGGTCGTGAACCAGTCGAGATCAGAATGTCACTGGCTTCAAGAACATGTGTCGTGCCATCGGCTGCATCAACATGAACCGTGTGGGCAGAGGCAAGCCGCGCAGTACCAATAATGATGTTGACTCCTTGACTCTCAAGCAAAGTGTGCACATCATTTGATAGTCGAGTCTTGATGCTCTCAATTCGGGCAGTAAGGGCAGCGACATCAACCTGAGCGGAGCGATCTTCTAGACCCATACCTGACAGGTTGTCCGTAAAGCTCATTGCCCCACCTGTTGCAATCATGGCTTTCGATGGCACGCAATCGAGAAGGTGCGCAGCACCTCCCAAAATTTCACGCTCAATCAGAGTGACTGCAACACCACGTCTGGCAGCGGCGGATGCGGCAGAATGACCCGCTGGTCCGCCACCGATGATGACTAATTGTTTGTCGACGTTCACTCTTGCGAGACTATCGGCGTTGTCGTTGTGGTGGCGGGAGCATTAGTAAACCTAGGGACAACAGGGACGACAGCCGGTACAAGGTTCGGACAATACTTTGACGGAAATCCGATCCTGTCTCGGCGCTCCCCCACATATTCAAAGTGCATTCCATCTGCCCATGGGAAGTTCCCACCCCACGCAAATCCCCATTTACGGAAGATCCGAACGACAGAACAATTCATCTGAGGGACACGTCCCTGTGCGTTGGCGGTCGTGTTGATGTCAAAAGCCATTCCCCATGCATGGCGTGCAGGCGATCCGAATACACCGCCTCGACGGTTATAGCGAGCAACAAAACACCCGCCGTAACTATTGGAATTAACAAGATCAATAGAGCCAGCTAGGCCTGCCTTACTTATTTCACTTAATGCACTTTGAAGAGCAGGTACAACAGTTTTGTGGCAGTTGTTATGCAGACCAATGTCTGAATACCGCTTGTTCCACACAATGTTTTTATTCACCCACGTTGAAGAGATCTGAATTCCAGCACCAGTTGTGGGCCGATACGAGAACTCTCCCAGTAAAGACTTAGCTTTTGCGGTACCAAGTTGAGCATCCGGGTCTGGCGTATCCCATGAGTATCGAACTCGATATGTGGAACTCTTTCCAATGCCTTGTGCCAGCAATGCCCTCGTCACAACTGATAATGACGTCATCCCTGTCAGCATCACGGTAGTGACCGACATCGTGCCTAAGACCCTGGCCGACACATCAGACATTGTGATGTCACCTTCGTCTACAAAAGAATCAGGCACGATCGCCCCCACCACGAATTCATGTGGGGAAAACTTCGAATCCCTCAATGTGATTACATCTCCGATGTGTGCTGAACGAACACGCGCAGCAGTCTCACCCATCAACACTTCACCGCGATTAAGAGGTTCTGCCATTGCAGGTCCACCAATGGCTGATATCAGAGATACTGGCGCCACCATCGTGGCAAACGGAATTCGCCACTTGTTTTTCAGCCGTAGTAAATCTTTGCCATCACGAGTATGTGCAGTCAACGGGACAAACGGAAAATTGAGGACTGCGATAGTGGCACCAGACGCGCGGGCTGCCTTTGCTACCAGACCAACTTGATGACGAGACATTGACGACACCGAGACAGAAATCACTGGGGTGAGAAACGTATTCGGAAATGGGCTGACCGCTTCAGCTCGCAGTACTGGCGTACTGGTAGAGAAAAGTGCAAGTCCAAGCCCCATCACCCCCAACAGAGATAGCCACCGACGCACCTATTTCACCGTAGTTGATGAATGGCTTCCCCTTTAGGTAGTTGCGCGAACTACCGTAGAGAACCTGTGAGTGATGAAATTGACGATCTAGGAACGAATGGCCTCGAGCTAGAAAAAGCACGCCGCCTTGGCTCGCTTGATGCACTACGCGCAGAGGGCACAAATCCGTACCCATACCGCTTTGATCGGTCTCACACACTTGGTGAGATTCGCAACGAATTTGGTGTTCTTGAAGCAGGAACTGAAACAGAAACCCACGTCACAGTCGCTGGACGAATCCTGCTCAAGCGAGATCAAGGCAAACTTATTTTTGCCACATTGCAAGATCGCGAAACGTCCATTCAATTGTTCGTATCAAAAGCAATCGTCGGCGATGGCGCATTTGATGCCATCAACAATTTGGACCTCGGAGACTGGGTCGGCGCAACAGGCATAGTGATGACCACACGCAAAGGAGAACTATCAATCAAGGTTGATTCAGTGGTTCTACTTTCAAAAGCTGTTCGCCCACTGCCAGACAAATGGCACGGTCTCACTGATACAGACACTCGCTATCGCCAGCGCTATGCAGACCTCATCGGCAATGAAGAATCGCGTCGCATGTTTGCTGTTCGCCATGCAGTCATTGCCAGCTTTCGTCGCACATTGCACGAACGCGGTTTTATCGAAGTTGAAACTCCGGTACTGCATGTGGAACCAGGCGGCGCACATGCACGACCTTTCGTTACCCATCACAACGCGCTCGACATGACCTTGTACCTGCGCATCGCGCTTGAGTTGCATTTGAAGAGGCTCATCGTCGGCGGCATGGAACGTGTTTTTGAAATTGGTCGCGTTTTCCGTAACGAAGGAATCTCTACACGTCACAACCCAGAATTTACGATGATGGAGCTGTACCAAGCATTTGCTGACTACACCGACATCATGGATCTCACTGAAGTGTTGTTTGTCAATGCAGCAAACGATGCCACTGGTTCATCCACAGTTTTGATTGATGACATCCCCGTTGATCTTGCAAAGCCTTGGCGACGGGTTCGCATGATTGACCTTGTAAAAGAAGCAACGGGTGTTGAAGTGCATCCGTCGCAACCACGCGAGCAATTAGTAGCTCTTGCCGAAAAACACGGCGTGAAGGTGTTGCCACATTTCGGTTCTGGAAAAATCATTGAAGAACTCTTTGAAGCAACGTGTGAAGCAGCTCTTCGTGAACCGACTTTTGTTACAGGTCATCCGGTTGAGATCAGCCCACTTGCTCGTGTTGACCGCAATGATCCGCATCTCACAGAACGATTCGAACTATTTGTTGGCGGACGCGAATTAGCCAATGCATATTCAGAACTCAATGACCCAGTGGAACAACGCCTGCGTTTTGAAGACGAACAGAAGTCCAAAGAAGCAGGCAATGCTGAAGCCGGCACTGTTGATGAAGACTTCTTGCGCGCCATGGAATACGGAATGCCGCCAACTGGTGGCCTTGGTATCGGCATGGACCGCCTAGTCATGCTGATTGGCAATGCTCAATCAATTCGTGACGTCATCTTGTTCCCCACACTTCGCCTGGAGGCTTTCTAATGTCAGACATCGCATGGGGTGTTGGTATCGCAACACTCGATTCTCACGGAGCAACGCTCGATGTACGTTTTCGTACGGTCGGACTTGGGAAATTCTCCCCTGCCGACGCTCCAACATTTCAACCAAGTGTTGATTCAGATCGTGATCGTGGCGTGACATTCGAATCTGTCACCGTAGAAATAGATACCTCCGTTGCACCAGCAAGTGCGAAAGACGTCTACTTGCGTCTCAATTTGTTGTCTCAACGCTTTATGAAGCCTCGCACCATCAACCTTGACGGTGCATTTGGGTTGCTACAAAACGTGGCATGGACCTCGCGTGGACCTGTTGCTATTGAAGCCCTTGAATCAGTGACATGGAATCTTGCACAACGTGGCGAGCATCTTGTGGTGCATGGTGTTGACAAATTCCCACGCATGACTGATTACGTGGTCCCCTCGGGTGTCCGCATTGCAGACGCAAGTCGCGTACGACTCGGCGCTCATCTTGCACCTGGCACCACGGTGATGCACGAAGGTTTCTGCAATTTCAATGCAGGAACATTGGGCGCCTCAATGGTGGAAGGTCGTATCTCAGCCGGCGTCATCGTGGGTGATGGTTCAGATATTGGTGGTGGCGCATCCATCATGGGAACACTGTCTGGCGGCGGAAAAGAAATGGTCACCATTGGCGAACGTTGCCTTCTTGGCGCAAACGCTGGTATCGGAATCAGTCTTGGCGACGATTGCATCGTGGAAGCTGGCCTGTATGTCACTGCGGGCACCGTTGTTATTGACCCATCGGGCACAAACGTAAAGGCCAAACTTCTGTCGGGACAGTCAAACTTATTGTTCCGCCGTAACTCATTGTCGGGCGCTGTTGAGGTCATCTCACGCTCTGGTTCGTGGGGCGGCCTGAACGCCGACCTACACAAGAACTAATGACACCAGACGAACTAGAGACACTGATCGCTGCGCGACGCAGCAGCATGTTGATTGATGCAGCACGACAAGTTGATTCTGCAATTATCGATCGCATTGTTGTAGCAGCTCAATGGGCACCTAACCACAAACGCACATGGCCACTGCGCGTTGCCATAGTGACCGGCAATTCACGACGCACCCTTGGCGACACCATCGCAGATGCAATGGCAATTCACGGTGACGATGACATGAAAGTCACAAAGACTCGTGGGAAGTACATGCGATCACCGGTGGTCATTGTTGTTGCAGCAGCTGAAGGCGAAACAGTGAATGAAACTGAAGAGAACAGGTACGCAGTTGCCGCCGGGGTTCAAAACATGCTTCTCATGATTGAAACTTTTGGATTAGCTGCGCTGTGGGGTTCTCCCGCCAAAGGCGCAAACACAGCAATTACTTCTCTGTGCTCAATGGACACATCCGATCATGTGATGGGCATCATCTACGTTGGCTGGCCATCACAGTCAGTTGCTGCGCCACTTCGACCAGAGATCACAATCACTCACCTCACGTAAGCGAACAGACACAGTCCGTTACAGAGGTCAGAACTTTCTGATGAGGTTTGCGAACCATTCGTCTGGATTATCAATACGACCTCGTAATGAATCCCATGTCCGAGATATTCCATCGCGACCTCGTTGAGGGTGTGACGCAATGTGGTCTGCGACATCTCGTGCGCGTTGCGCCACATCAGAGTCAGCCACAATCTCTGAGACCAAACCCAATTCCGTCAATGAAGCACCGACGATGCGATCGCCGACAAGCACAACACGGTCAGCAACTGCAGGTGAATGCTTCAGATGCAACCATGCCTGACACATCGGCGCTGCAACACCCATTGCAATTTCGCCCACTTGCAGAAATGAGGTTTCCCCTGCCACCACTACGTTGGCCGCTAACGCCAAAGCAGCTCCGGCATTGATTGCGTACCGTTCGAGAGCTACAACGATCGGCACGCGACACTGATAGATCGCAGCATGCACTTCCACCCACGCAGTTAACGGCTCATTTTTAAGATCAGCCCCGGCAACCTTGAGATCAATTCCACTACAGAACGCACCGCCAGAGCCAGACAGCAGAATGCAACCAACATCAGTTGGCACATTGAGAAAAGCATCGCGCAATTCAACAGCTAATTGTTGCGTGATTGCATTTTTTCGATCTGGGCGATTCAGAATGATGTCAAGTCGATTACCGACTTGCTGCACAATCACATTCTGCTCGCTCATGGCGAGTACTACCGACCTGGCTTATAGGTGCCGTACACATCGCGAAGAGCATCACTGACTTCACCAAGGGTTGCGTGAGCACGCAACGCCTCTTTCATCGGAATCAGAATGTTGTCTGTGCCTCGCGCAGCTGCGCGGACTTCTTCAAGAAGTGCTGCCACTTTGGCATGATCGCGGTTTTCTTTGAATTTCTTCAGACGTGCCAATTGACCAACTGCAAGAGTTGGGTCAATGGGGAACACATTTGGCTCCCCTTCACCCTCAACCGTGAACTTATTAACGCCGACTATGACACGCTCATCATCGTCAATTGACTTCGTGTACTCATACGCACTTTGTTCAATTTCGTCCATTTGGAAGCCAGCTTCAATGGCATCAACAGCGCCACCCATTGCATCAATGCGCTCGATGTATTCCCACGCAAGACGTTCCACTTCGTCGGTCAATGTCTCCACGAAATACGAACCAGCAAGTGGGTCAGGAGTATCAGCTATTCCGCTTTCGTATCCAATGACTTGCTGTGTGCGTAATGCGATGCGTGCAGCTGCTTCAGTGGGAAGCCCAAGAGCTTCGTCGTAACCATTCGTATGCAAACTTTGCGTACCACCCATCACTGCGGCCATTGATTGCAGTGCGACGCGTACCACGTTGTTCAGTGGTTGTTGCGCAGTCAGCGTGCTTCCGCCTGTTTGTGTATGGAAGCGAAGAAGCTTGCTTGCTTCTTTCTTTGCACCAAAACGTTCGGTCATGATCTTGTGCCACATGCGGCGACTGGCGCGGAACTTTGCTACTTCTTCGAAGAAGTTGTTATGGCCGTTCCAGAAGAATGACAAGCGTGGTGCGAAATCATCAACGTCAAGGCCCGCGTCGACCGCAGCCTGTACGTATGCAATGGCATTAGCCAAAGTAAATGCTATTTCTTGAACTGCCGAACTTCCGGCTTCACGAATGTGGTACCCAGAGATAGAAATAGTGTTCCACTTCGGAATGTTCTGTGCGCAATAGGCAAAAATGTCTGTGATGATGCGCATGGAAGGACGTGGTGGGTACACATAAGTACCGCGTGCGATGTATTCCTTCAACAAGTCGTTCTGAATAGTTCCGCTAATTGCAGATGACGGAACACCTTGTTCTTCTGCGACCAATTCGTACATCAACAACAAAACTGCAGCGGTTGAGTTAATGGTCATGGAAGTTGACACTTTGTCGAGAGGAAGATCCTTCAACAACATGCGCATGTCTTCAAGAGTGTCTATGGCAACGCCGACTTTGCCGACCTCACCTTCACTGCGTGCATGGTCTGAGTCGTATCCCATTTGTGTCGGCAAGTCGAATGCACATGACAGACCGGTTTGGCCTGCTTCAAGCAAGAACTTGAAGCGCTGGTTTGTTGATTCAGCAGAACCGAACCCGGCGTACTGACGCATGGTCCACAATTTGCCTCGATACATCGTTGGGTACACACCACGGGTGTAGGGAGGCGTTCCCGGAAGTCCCAACTGCGTGGCAGGGTCCCAACCGGCGAGATCGTCGGCCGAATAGAGAGGGGCAATGTCAATGCCAGAGTCAGTGCGCTTTATTTCATCAGCCATGGGGGTCAATCGTACGAGCCACCACTGCTAGTGGCATATTCCTAGAGATTTCTAGGACGCAGCGACCAAGCTGATTTCAATCAGCCATTCCGCGCGAGCCAAGGCCGGAACTGTCACAAGGGTGCTTGCCGCCCTGTGGTCTGCCATCACTTCATCGCGTACGGCCATAACAGAGGCGAGATCGGGGTTCAGCGTGTCTCGAGCCACCACATATGTAGTGATGCTCACGATGTTTGTGACGCCCATTTGGGAGGCACGCAGGATTTCTAGCAAGTTGGCCCACACCACACGCGTTTGACCCTCAAGAGAGGGCGGAACGGTGCCATCAGGCATAGTGGGCACAACGCCCGATGTGAAGACCATCGACTGGGCTCCATCTACCTTCACGGCGTGTGCGTACTTGGCGGCCGGGGCTCCCATGTGTTCTGGCTGAATCTGGCTTATTCCCATACCAACCATTGTGGCGTATTGTGAGGCCATGACCATCACACCAGATGCCCCCGTAGAGACCCGCATGATCGACGGTATTCCGTTGACCCCAAAGCAGGTCACCATTCTTGGCCAAGAAGCTCTTGCCCCGGCAGCCAACGTTGCCGAAGAGCGTCTTCGTCGCAAGCAAAAACTTGCCGGCGCACTGCGTATTTTTGGACGACTCGGATTCGGTGAAGGCGTTGCCGGCCACATCACAGTACGTGACCCAGAATTTCCTGATCACTTCTGGGTCAACCCACTTGGCTTGTCATTTCGTCACATGCGAGTGTCAGATCTCATCTTGGTGAACCATCACGGTGAAGTTGTGTACGGCAAGTACGCAGTCAACCGCGCTGCATATGTTCTGCACGCCGCTGTTCACACTGCTCGCCCCGATGTCATCGCAGCAGCACACGCGCACTCGGTCTACGGAAAAGCATTCAGCTCACTTGGTATCCAACTTGACGCATTAACTCAAGACTCGTGTGCCTTCTACGAAAACAATGTTGTTATTTCTGAACATGGTGGCGCAGTCGTATTCGAAGAATCAGCTGGTCGTGACTTTGCTGAAGCCTTCGGTAACAACCGCGCGGCAATCCACCAAAACCACGGTCACTTCACCGTTGGTGCCAGTGTCGATGAAGCAGTGTTCTGGTTTGTATGTTTCGAGCGTTGCGCACAAGCACAACTTGCAGCCATGGCTGCTGGCACTCCAAAACACATTCCCCATGATTCAGCTGTGTACACACGCGAACAGGCTGGCAACGCCATGACAGGTTGGGCGCACTTCCAGCCTCTCTGGCAAGAAATTTGCCGTACAGACCCTGACCTGTTCGATTAACTAGCGAAATTTTCAGTGGCCTCCAATGAGAGGTTGCGAGCTGATCGTATTTTTGACGCCGCACCTCCCGAACTCTTTTTCATACTCTCTGCAGTAGCGCAATACACCGGCGCAATCGTTGCTGTTCGTCTTTTCGACGATATTTCCCCTGCCACTGTTGCGTGGTTGCGAGTACTGAGTGCTGCATTTATCTTGCTTGCCTTTTCGGCGCGTTCATCACACGCACGATGGAGTCGTCGAGACCTGTATTGGGTGGCAGCATTTGGTGCGTCAACTGCATTGATGAATATGTTCTTCTATTTAGCAATAGACCGGCTTCCGCTTGGCAAGGGAGTCACCATTGAATTCATAGGCCCAATAACTGTTGCCGCATTACGAACACGATCTGCACGAAATACTGTTGCTTTGCTATGTGCCGCAGTCGGCGTTGTTGTTTTGGGCGGCGTTGAACTGGGCAATGAACCATTAGGACTTGTGTTTATTTTGTTGGCATCAGTCATGTGGGCCGGATACATCGTGATGGGTTCGCGCGTTGCTCTTGCTGATCGAGGAGTGTCAGGCCTAGGGCTTGGCCTTCTCTTTGGTGGAATCCTTATTACACCGTTTGCTGCAGGAGATGCAGTACCAGCCTTCTCTAGTGGAAAAATCTTGTTCGGATGCATTTTGGTTGGCCTGTTATCAAATGCAATCGGATACGGCATCGACCAATCAACACTGCGTCGAATTCCCATACGTCGTTTCTCGGTCATGTTGGCGTTACTTCCCGTGTGCGCGGCCATCTTTGGATTTGCGTTTCTTGACCAATCTCCAAGCCTTCTTGACCTTGTTGGTATGACATTTGTTTTGGTGGGTGTTGCAGTACAAGAAAGAGACGAGACAGACCGCCACCATGAGGTGGTCGAGACCACCTAGCGTGGAGGCTTATGGTTTCCTTCCCACGAATCTCTCGCCGATTCGTTGCGTGTCTCTGCGCATTCGCAGTACTCGCCCCGTTGGTTTCTCACAACACCACGATGTCAGCTGATGCAGACACACTTCCCCCACTCGGAGTAATTGTGCGCGGCCATGGCAATGGACATGGCCGTGGTATGAGCCAATACGGAGCACTTGGCTGGGCAACAAAACTGGGCGCCACGTGGCAAGACATTTTGAATTTCTATTACGGCGGCAGTGGTCGCACAATCGCAACGCTGACCGAGGCTGAGGTAGCTACTCCGACAATCGGAACAATGAGTGTTCGCTTAGAAACTCTGGATGCAAATGTCACCTCGGTTATTTCAGACAACGGGACTGCAACATGGGCTGGTGCCGCAGGTTCATTCGCTGGACTCGTTGCGCGCATGGTCTCAAAAAATGTGTTCAACGTGTACGGATCCGCCCAAGCTTCGTGTGCTGTCGGAACGACTAATCCAAATGGGTTTGCGCTGATTGGCCAAAATGTGACCGGACCAATTGATTTTGTTTCCACAAACAGTTCGCTGCCCACATCCGTAGCACCAACTGACCTCTTGGGAGTCTGTGAGCCTCCTACCTCGGCCTACAAAACCGGTCGCGTTCGGTATTACCGGGGCGCAATTCGAGCGACTACAGACAGCAGCGGAAATCGCCGAACAGTGAACCTTGTACCTACAGAGCTGTACTTACGGGGCGTTGTTCCACGTGAGTCTCCTGCTGGGTGGGGCGATATTGCTGGCGGCCTGGGTATGAACGCACTTCGCGCTCAGGCAGTTGCAGCACGAAGTTATTCACTGTCTGAAAAACGAGCATCGTTTGCAAAGACGTGCGATTCACAGAATTGCCAGGTCTACGGAGGTGCTGCACTGCGCAATGTCGGATCAACGTCAGTGAGCATCCTTGAAGACGCACGCACAAACCTCGCCATTAGTGACACAACAAATGTTGTCATCAAAGATTCGAACAACACCTTTGTTCGAACTGAATTCACATCGTCAAATGGTGGACGTACTGCAAGTGGGCAATTTGTAGCTCAAGTAGACAACGGAGACCTGATTGCCGACCCAGTTCTCCAATCGTGGTCGAAACTGTTGTCAGCATCTGACATACAAAAGAAGTTCCCCTCAATTGGCGTATTCACTTCTATCACCACCACACATGATGGTTTAGGTGGAGACTGGAACGGGTACACAACGTCGGTAGTGATTGCTGGAACAGCTGGTTCAGTGACTCGCACCGGATGGGAATTTCGTGGTGATTTCTCTCTCAATGCACCGTGGTACGAAACATTTCCCATTGCTGCAGCGGACCCAGCAGCCCCTCCCGTAGGTTCAATTTTGTTCATCGGAGATTCGGTGGCAGAAAGCATCGCTTCAAAATTTGCATCCATCGTGACGCCCGCGTATCCCGCAATGAACTACCAGGCATGTGCCGGGCGAGGCATGGCCGGGGCTGACTGCTTGTTTACCGTTGCTGCACCCCAAGTAGACCTTGACGGTGTGGGCATCATTAATGCACTGGAGACTCCCGCGATTGCCATCGTGGAACTTGGCTACAACGATGACCCCAATGCATTTGCTGCCGAATTGCAACAAGCATTATCGGCATTGGCAACCAAAGCTGTTCAACGAGTCATCTTTGTCACCATGTCAACGCGCTCAACGTCGCGTAATTACGCCATTGCGAATGCTGCACTGCTCACAGCTGCAGCGGCCAACCCTGCCATCAGTATTTTCGACTGGAATACAGCCAGTTCGGCACCTAACCAATGGAGATGGTTTGACAACACATCATTGTGTTGTTGGGTTCATCTCTCTACAACTGGCCAAGCCGAATTCGCTCTTTTCCTTCGAGAGCAACTCGATGCATTGCGCGCTCAGGGGTTATTGCCCACAACAGCGATCGCAGCTCCAGTCATTCCTGGTCTTCCACTAATGAAGAAAAATACAGGCGCGATGGTCGCTACCTTGCAGAAGAAGATGAACTCCCTCTTGAAGTTAAAAGGGAAAAAACGTCTCGCGACTGATGGCAATTTTGGTACTGCAACCGCCAAGGCCGTTAAGGCATACCAACTTCAAGCAAGCCTTCCTGTCACAGGCAAGGTTGACCGAGCGATGTGGGACGCGATGGGATTATCGACACGACCAGAGTTATCTGTGTTAACTCTCGGAACCAAACACCCATCTGTCATCTCTGTACAACGCGCTTTGTCTAAAGTCTTAAAGAAGAAAATTACAGGCACCGGCCAGTTTTCATCAAGCCTTGTGCGCGAGGTAAAAACCTTCCAGCGACGAATGAAGATCCCAGCGACTGGAAAAGTTGATGTTGCGACATGGACATCTCTGATGGCCACTTCGACACTTGCTTAACCTTTGAAGCGCTCTTTCCACGCCTGATCGCTGACAAGTTCTAGATATTGATTGCGGTACGCAGCCTTGAGGCGCTTATACGTTCTTGCCAACTGAATAGTGCAGCGGAAAACTTCGCGTTGCACCGACAAGAACCTCTTGAAGTCACGTTCACAGACAAAACCTTCATCAAATCGAGGATGGCGATACAAAATTCGATCATGGCGAATTGCAAGACCCACAGCGCGAACATCAATTTGCGCAACACCGATCTGTTGTGATCTCAGCGATTTCGGAATCCATCGGCCTGCTCCTGTGAGCGGCGACAACAGAAATCCGCCTAGACGAACAATCTTGGCTTTTGGTGCAGTAAAGCCCAAGTTCAGTAACTCATCTGGAAGAGGTGCAGCTTTTTCCTCTGTGACATGACGAATCTCTTCATGCTTAGCGGAGTGATCAATTTTCATCCATTCGTCTGGTCCAGCAAGAAAATCTTTCATTCCGTGAATCATGTACTCAGCACTGGCGTATCGATGTGAGTATGCGTTGCGGAATCCAAACCCAAGGAATCGCCAGGCCAAGTTATGCCACCTGTGATGATCAAAAACCAAAGTGTCAATCAGTGCAAAGTTACGAATTTCGTAATACAAAGAAGTCGGATTGTTCTTCAGTGCAAAATCTGCATGCCACACCACGATGCCGTTAAGCGTGACGGTGTGTTGCCCCGTATGCAAGAGACCAAAAGCCACATCATCTCCACGGACAAAAACTGGTAACGGGTTTTGAGTTCCGAGATGCATGGGGAATGCAGTAAACCACCAAGCTGAATAATCAATTGGTTGTTCCAACTGATCTCGAACTACCTCTGATCGACTGCGCAGGTCAATGTCGCGACCGATTGCTCGCAACGGATACACCGCTTTGAATTCATATGAAGAACCCGCTTCGAACTGCATCCACGGCTGTTCTTCACTCAACATTGCTCCATGAATACAGAGATCGGGTGACGTCGAATATGACAACAACGAAATTGTGCGGACTATTGATTCTGGCTCGAGTGAAATGTCATCATCCATGAACACCACGTGGGTGCTCCAGCCTTGATCGCGATACTCAATGAGTCCTCGCGCAAACCCTCCTGCTCCCCCAAGGTTTGGATTTTTCAGCACCCGCAACGGAGCTGTGGCGGGTACTTGTGGTTCGAGATTTCGAGCGTTGTCCACCACGAGAATCTGTAGATGGCCATGGACTGATGGCTCTGACGCTTCCAACTCAACCAGGCGGTCAATCGTCTTCAAGACGTACTCTTGCCGATTAAAGGTCGTAATAGATACCCCTAATCGAACTTCTCGTTCCGGGTTCGTTGTAGTTGTCCAACTGCCAGACCGAATAACCACTCCATCTTCAAGCGCAGTGACCGCAACATAGAAAGATTCAGCAGCAATCGCCCGCAGGTCTCTGCAATGCAATGTGGTTTCCTCTTCGGAGGAATCAATCACCGTGTCATTGCCATTTGAAAATGCGACGAGTTCGACTAGGCAACGACCCGAGATATCCATGGTCACGCCCAGGTCAGCTATCTGCGTCAACCGGCACCAGCGACCGGACGAGAATATTCCGAATGCGGTGTCAAATGTTGCTCGTCCGCCAGACGAAAGACACAACCCAGACTCTGTAAGTTCACCATGTTGATGCCTGACGTACAGGCTCGGTTCAGAAAAGCTCGGCGCTGGAATATTGATTCGAGCGAGGGGGTGCGCGGTCACCCGTCTAGTTTCACAGGGGCTGAGCCACGAAAGGTGTCATTGGACGCATTTCACGCCGACATGACAGAAATTCGTCTGCCACTTCAAGAGCTTCCTTGATTGTGACATCCATATCGAGGTAGCGATACGTACCAAGACGACCAAGGAAGGTCACCCCGGTCGCTTCCTGGGCTGCAGAGACATATTTCTCTAGGAGCTCTTTTTCTCGCACCTGGCGAATGGGGTAATACGGGATATCCCCGTCGCTCGCAAGCCGGCTGTATTCGGTATAGATCGTGCTGCCTTCATGAGATTCCCATGGTGCGAAATGTTTATGTTCTGTAATGCGCGTATAGGGCACATCGACATCGCAGTAATTCATGACTGGGCATCCTTGAACGTCGCCCATTGTCTCAGTTTCAACAAAATCAAGAGTTCGATAACCAAGATCTCCAAATGCGCCAGAGAAATATTGGTCAATTGGGCCAGACCAAAATATGTGCTCAGCATCTGACAATTCAGCAGGCGTCACCGAGCGCCCGAGACTGACCTCGATCAGTGGATGGTCAAGTATTGCTTCCACAATTGGCGTATATCCGTCTCGCGGAATCGCCTGATATGGGTGATTGAAGTAACTGTCTTCGTAGGAAAACCGAACAGGCAGCCGAGCCAAAATGGCCGCCGGCAATTCAGTGGGAGATACTCCCCATTGCTTCTGGGTGTACCCCTTGAAGAATGCTTCGTACAGATCTTTACCAACAAATTTCAACGCTTGGTCTTCAAAACTTTCTGGCGTTCCAATGCTGGAATCAGCACGTTCAGCGATGAACTTTTCTGCTTCTGCTGGCGACAATGTGGTGCCAAAAAATTGGTTTATTGTGTGCAGGTTAACAGGAAGCGAGTACACCTTCCCACCAGAGGTTGCTTTCACACGATGGTTGTACGGCATCATCTCACCAAAACGATTGATGTATTCCCACACACGTGTATCTGCCGTATGGAAAATGTGAGGTCCATACACATGAACCATGACACCGTTGTCTCGCCGCTCAGTATGAGCATTACCGGCAACGTGGGAACGCGCATCAATCACTGAAGATGCAATGCCTGCTTCTGCTAATTCACGAGCCACGACTGCACCGGAAAAACCGGCGCCGACGATAACGATGGATGCTGTCACCCGTTGAACGCTAGTGGCTCAGCCAGGGGGCACAGAGGCCATCGAGGTCACGAACCTCGATGCGGTCACGATTTTCCCAGGTGACTTGGTTCTGAGGATCAGCACGCAACTTAAAGACATGGAATGACATGTCAGTTGTATCAATCGTAAGAATGCGACCGATGAGAGCTTCGCCAAGGCCAAGAATGACCTTGATGGTCTCAAGGGCTTGAATGGAGCCAACAATTCCTGGCAGAACTCCGAGCACTCCTGCCTCTGCACATGATGGTGCAAACTCAGCCGGAGGTGGTTCAGGAACCATGTCGCGATACGTGGGGCCTTCCAATGGGTGAAAGACAGACACCATTCCTTCAAAACGAAAAATGCTTCCGTGCACAACCGGAATTCCTAATTTCACACTGGCATCATTCAGCAGATATCGGCTTGGGAAGTTGTCAGCACCATCAACTACTACGTCATACCCGCTCATGATGTCCATGATGTTGTCAGCTGCGAGACGAACGTCGTATGTCTTAACCACTACGTCTGGATTCAATTTTTCAATTGTCTGACGAGCAGAATCAACTTTGCGTTGACCAATTCGATCCAAGTTGTGCAAGATCTGGCGTTGCAAGTTTGATGCATCGACATCATCCATATCAACAATGCCGATGGTTCCAACGCCCGCCGCAGCCAGGTATAGCGCCGCCGGCGAACCGAGACCACCAGCGCCAAGCATCAGAACTTTTGCGCCCAATAACTTTGCTTGACCTTCAATACCAACTTCTGGCAACAACAAATGGCGTTGATACCGATTACGTTGATCGGCTGTCAATGTGACTGGTTGGCGCCATGGGCGGCCTTCGTCTTTCCACTTTCCGAAACCACCAGCGACAGAGAGAACATCTGTGTACCCAAGTTCTTGCAGCGTTCGTGCCGCAAACGCACTGCGAACTCCGCCCGCGCAATACACAACAATCGTTTGGTTGCGATCGAGTGCTTTTGCCTCAATCTGTGCTTCCAAGTGTCCACGAGGAATGTGGACTGCATTGGCAAGAGCTCCCTCGTCATATTCATCTGGCTCGCGAACATCAAGAATTAGTACATCGCCTGATTCAATACGCGTCTGAGCCGCAGCGGTATCAATTTCTACAATCTGGGATTTGGCGTTGGCCAAAAGGTCACGAAAGGTTGCCATAACCCAAAACCCTACCGACTAAGTCGGGAATTCAGCACCGGCGACAAGAGCCTCAAGAGTGGGCGTGATACTGCCTTCCAGTACTACATGGGCAAATGCGTCCATGTGCGTGGAGGTGCCGTTCAGAATGACTACAAGCGCTCCGGCCGCTTTGGCTCGCGGCACCAACTGATTCGCTGGTCTTACAGACAGAGTGGAACCGACAGCGAGCAGGAGATCACACTTTTCTGCTTCATCAAACGCACGATCAATGACGTCAGGAACAAGTGCTTGTTCAAACAAGATGGCATCACTCTTGACTACTCCTCCGCACAGTTCACAATGTGGATCAGGATCACCTGCAATCACTCGTGCAATAAATTCAGACATTGGTCGTCGATCATCGCAGCCCCAGCAACGGCCGTACTTAATAGTGCCGTGCACTTCGACAACATTGTGTTCTTCGATTCCAGAATCTTGATGCAATCCGTCAACGTTCTGTGTAATCACGCACGATAATTTGCCAGCGTTCTGAATGCGAACAATTGCATGATGACCCCCATTGGGTTGTGCGGTTCCATTGAAATTTCGTACTCGTCCCTCCCACGCAACTTTGCGCACCTCGGGATCATTCAGGTAGTAGCTCAGGGTCGAGGTCTTTTCAGCAAGTGGATTACGAGTCCACAAGCCATTTGGCCCGCGGAAATCAGGGATACCTGAGTCCGTCGAGATACCTGCACCACTAAACACCACAACTCGTTTCGCTTGAGCTAACCATTGCGATACTTGCGTCAAGTCGCTCGACATATCTTCATCATTTTTCACTGCCCATATTCTGCCTGACCCGCACACATTGTGAAATATCGGAAATAAACCAGAGAAAGAACGGTGCTTATGAACTCACCTTCAGTAGACCTACTCGAAGTCCTCCCATGGCGCGACCCAGTGATCGAGGCTGCCGGATATGCCATTAATGACCCGTATATAGAAATGTTTTGGCTTCCTATTCTTGGACCCACTGCCACGTGGCTTGTTAGACGCCTTGCGTCAGGTCTTGAACATGAACCGCAGGGATACACCGTTTCCATGACGTCACTAGCTCGTGGAATTGGAGTTTCTTTTTCAGATGGAAAACACAATCCCTTTGGTCGCGCGTTGCAACGGTGCATCATGTTCGGCGTCAGCCACAATGTGCCGTCAACATCACACCAAATAGTTGCAGTTCGCAGTGTCCTTCCGCAGTTGTCACAACGACACCTTGCGCGACTACCAGATGAATTACAGACTCTCCACTACGACTGGCGGCCTATTTGCGTATAATGTACAACTGTGAACAAACCCCGATTGCTTCATTTTTTCAGTGTCGCAGCGGTTGGGATCACTCTTGTCTCATCAGTTGGGCTGCCAGCACAAGCGGCACGCAAGACCAGCAATGTCGTCATTATCGGAGATTCCGTAGCAAATGTATTGCGATGGGCGCCAGCAACTATGAGGCCTTTGTGGAAAAGCCAATACAACGCAATTCTCGAAACATCCGGGTGTCAACAGCTATTACGAGAAGGCTGCCTTCCAAAGAAACAGCTCAGCTCACTTGAGCGCATCGTCAGTCACCGAAAAGACAACATCGATGTCTACGTTGTTGCAACCGGATACGACGACACCGGCCCGGAATACTTGGCCATGGCTATGGGCAAAATAAATGCCGAAGTAAAACGGCAAGGCGCCTCACTCATTTGGCTTACGTACCAAGTAAATGGCAACGTCAAGAGAAAAGCCCGATCCTTCAACAAAGTTCTTCTTGAAGAACAAGTAAAAAATGGGATGGAGATTCTTGATTGGAACCTCATTTCCTGGAAGAAGACCAAATGGTTCCCCGGAGGCGGAGTGCACATGAATGGTCTCGGTGGTCTTCAGCTTGCTCGCAGCATCGTTCAAGCTCTTGACATCCACTATGGGCGAGCCACGGTCGCGAGCACCACTACGACAAGTACCACCGTGTATACAACTACGACAGTTGCCGCCAGTAAGTAATAGATTGACTGCGTGAAACTACGCATCTTTACAGAACCACAACAAGGCGCCAGTTACGCCCAACTCCTAGCCGTTGCACAACGTGCCGAGAAGCTTGGGTTTGATGCTTTTTTTCGCAGTGACCATTACCAAGTAATGGGAGATCACTTCTCTGGGCTGCCAGGCCCATCCGATGCATGGATAACTCTCGCAGGCATCGCTAGAGAAACATCAACAATCCGTCTCGGAACATTGGTGAACTCAGCCACATTTCGTAACCCAGGCGTACTTGCCATAAGCGTTGCCAACGTGGACGACATGTCGAATGGACGCGTTGAATTAGGACTCGGGGCCGGTTGGTACGGTGTCGAACATTCGTCATACGGCATTCCGTTTGCGCCGCTTGGTGAGCGTTTCGACATCCTTACTGAACAACTGCAGGTCATTACAGGGTTGTGGAACACCCCACACGGTGAACAGTTCAATTACGCCGGAGATCACTACACAATTACTAATTCTCCAGCGCTACCAAAACCAGTTCAATCTCCCCCACCCATCATCGTTGGGGGCGGCGGACCAAAACGTACGCCTGCCCTAGCTGCCCAATTTGCAGCCGAATTCAATATTCCCTTTAGTGGAATAGAACGGTTTACTGAACAATGTGAACGCGTTCGCGCCGCCTGCACCGCTATCCACCGTGACCCGAAAAGCCTGGTCTACTCATCAGCTTTGGTTGCGTGTATCGGCAAGAACGAAGCAGAAATCTCGCGACGAGCCGCAGCTATTGGTCGCGATGTCGAAGAACTACGTCTCAATGGTTTGTGCGGTACGCCAGCAGAAGCAATCGACCGACTCAAGGCCTGGTCTGTTGCTGGAGCCGATCGTATGTACTTACAATTTCTCGACCTGTCAGATTTGGAACACCTTGATCTGGTCGCAGAACACGTAATGCCCTTTGTCTAACCGAATCAGCTAAAGAATTGTTCGGGGATCATTCCCCGATGTGCATCTAGCAACTCATCGACAAGATTCCATATCTGGTCAAGGTCAAGCTCGGCAGCAGTATGCGGATCAAACATTGCGGCGTGATACACATGTTCGCGTTTTCCTGTCAATACAGCTTCAACCGTTAATGACTGAACATTGATATTGGTCTGCATTAGTGCTGCAAGATGCGGAGGTAACGCTCCAATAGTTACAGGACTGATGCCTGAGGCATCAACAACACACGGAACTTCCACGCAACAATCATCTGGCAAATTGCTGATTATTCCGCGATTAGGCACGTTTCCGTACACGGTGCGTGGAACCCCCGTCTCACAACTATGAATAATGCCGCTGCCATATTCCAAGCTTTGCACGACACGCAATTTTGCATCAGGGTTCTCTAAGCGAGTACGCAACGACTCCCAGCCTTCAATCTGTCGCTCACACCGACGCGGATATTCATCAAGAGGAATTCCATATCGGTCTAGTAGGTCGGGGCGACCCCCCTTAATAAACCACGGGACGTACTCACTGAAATGTTCACTTGACTCTGTCACGAAATACCCCAGCCGCTTAAACATCTCATAGCGAACAGCGTCTGACAATCCATCAAAACCACCATCACTTCGTTCAACATCTCCACGTGTTGGCATCGGAAACACATTTGCCCGTTCTGAGATTCGTGGATACAGATCAGTTACTTGAGAACCGATTCGCTGCTGGAATTCCAGATAGAACGCCATGTGGTTGATACCGGCACATCTGTATTCAATGGTGTCCGCATCAATACCAAGATCGTCAGCTAATTGGTGTGCCGTGTGTTGCACGCTGTGACATAAACCAATGGTCTTGATAGCTGAAGCCCGGGAAATGGCCCAACACAACATGCTCATTGGATTGACATAATTCAATAGCAACGCATCCGGGCATAGTTCTTCCATGTCACGACATATGTCCAACATAATTGGGATCGTTCGTAGCCCACGCATGATTCCACCAACACCAAGAGTGTCTGCAATCGTCTGTTCTAAGCCAAATTTCTTTGGGATTTCAAAATCAATAACTGTTGACGGCTTGTAGCCGCCAACTTGGAACATGGTGATGACGTAATTTGCCCCCGCCAAAGCCTCGCGCCTATTTGTTGTTGCTTCAATTCGTGCAGTTACTCCAAGAGTTTCAACAATCTTGTGACCGACAATTTCTGAAGTACGAAGTCTTACTTCATCAATGTCATGCAACACAATGGTGCTATTTGATAATTCAGGAAAACTTAAAATGTCACCCATCAGGTTGCGAGCAAACACCGTGCTTCCAGCGCCGATAAAAACAATTCGTGCCATTGGGCAATGGTAGGCGTCAACTGACTACCTACAGGACATTTGTTGCCAGCAACACAACACAAATTGTGCCAATTGCTAATCGGTACCACCCAAAGACCTTGAATGAATGCGACGCCAGATATCCCACCATCCACCGCACGGCCACAATGGCCGTGACAAAGGCGACCACCAATCCAATTAATGGGGCGAGAAGACCAAACTGATCAACGACATCGCCACCATGCTTTGATAAATCCAGTGCTGTTGCAGCTGACAAAGTCACTAGGCCAAGCAGGAAGCTGAATTCAATCGCCGCTGACATTGTCATGCCCACAGCAAGTGCCGCAATCAACGTCGCCAGGCTGCGACTAACGCCGGGCCACAATGCAAGTGCTTGTGCGACACCAATAATGAAAGCAGACCTAATGGAGATCTCATGGAAAGCCAGTGAACCGTTAGTTGGACGCCACCACAGAAGAAATACGCCACCAATCAACCACGCAATTGTCACAGGAACTGGACCAAACAATGCTTCTTTCATGGCGTCACCAACTGCCGCACCGATAAGAGCTGCAGGAAGGAAGGCAACGACTAATCGCACCAAAGATTGCCTACCAACCGCATCAGCACCTATGAGGCCTCGCACTAGCGACCACACACGAATGCGATATAGATACAGCACAGCGAGAATTGCGCCGAACTGAATAGCTATGGAATACGTATCTGCAGCAGTGCTGGTTGAGCTAGTACCAAAACCAATGAGGTCTCCAACGACAAGCAAATGCCCAGTTGATGAGATGGGCAGGAATTCAGTGACGCCTTCAACTATTCCTAAGAGAACGGCTTCTGGAATCGACAACAAGCCTGCAAACATATTCACAGTCTCTCATATGCCAATAATTGGCGTTAGTCAATCACTGCCCACAGTGACCATGACAGCTTTTGTCCATCAACCTTTAGTGATCCATACTTGGCCGGATATTGGTAATTAGCAATAGATGCCGCCATCGTGGTGAGGTCACGTGTCGCACATGCGGGTCCTTTTTGAAGAGTAAAGGAGTACTTTGCACCAATGATCAATGCGCTATCCACTGCGGCAGTTACTTTTTGACGAACACCGACTTCATTTTTAGCGGTGTACGCCATTGTTGCCATTGGTAGCCCATTATCAGCCACAATCGATGCCTGAAGGCACACGGCATTGGGGTCCGTAGCTTCTGTTGCCTCTACCAAGACTCCAATATTTGGGCTCTCAATTTCTACCTGAACTGTCTTCACAGAGTTAGTGATTGAAGTAAACGTTTGTGTAACGGATTGCGCAATGTTGATTTTCGTGCTGTTCGTAGCAGATTTATCAATGGGGTATGTCCCCCACACACAGTAATCAGCCTTCTTTATCCCGGCACATGAACCAGACACCTTCTCTGCGACTGGCTTCTTTTTCGGCACCGTGCCTACTGGTGGCGCAACAGGTGGCGCGATCGGCAGCGTCGTTGTCGTAGTAGTCGTGGTCGTCGATGTAGTCGATGTTGTTGTTGATGTTGTCAATGGAGCAACCGTGGTAGTCGGACTGCTATCTCCACCTGAACACGAAGAGACAATGACAATGCTCATGAGCACTAGTGCCACAGACCGGATATTTCCTTTTTTCATTTCACTACCGTGCTTGTTCTGAATATGGTGGATCCAGAAGTTCCACGGACAGATATTGCGATGTTCAATGTTGAGCCTGAGACAAGATTTTTTGCGATACAACTTGTTTTACTATCCGACTTACATGTGCCGGCAGAGGTTTTCACCTTCACAAGAGAAACAGCCCCCAAAGAATCCTTGACTGTCCACTTTATTTTGACCGTTCCCGCCTTAGGTGAGGTCACTACGGGTACAAGTTTGATCTTTCCGGGAATAATTCTCCCAGAAGAGAGCACGTGCAAAAGACGATAACCACTCGAGTAAATTTTCACGTTTCCTGTTGACATCGCTCGACCATAGCAGTAAGTATCTTTACCTTTTACAGCCGTAAACGAGAATTCTTTCGACGCTGGCGTAGCACCTTGGTTAAAACCATATTTGGAATTCTGTTTCCCCTTCACGACACAATTGACTTCAAGCAAATTCACATTGTTCTGATCTAATTCCGCTGCCGTGGCTGTGACCAGTAGGTTTTTGCCTGAAAATTTCGCGCTCAGAACCGGGTCTTCTGGGAGCCCAGCAAGCGTTCTAGTAGTGAACAATGTCTCTCTAGACCCGGTCGCATTGGTTCCCTTCGCTATTAATTGCACTGCTGTTTTCCGTGGTAGGTCAGAAAACGTACACACAGTGTCGCCAAGAACTGCCAACACACATGGTTCGCGGCCAGCAATCTCAATAGTTGGAGTCCCTTGGATTTCAGACCCACCGTTCTCCACATGAACTGTTGCTACAACCGAGTCAGAAGTGGCCGTAAATGTAGAACGGAAGATAGGCGCGACGTTTGATAGCTGCGTGGCAGCCGAAGTAATGCGATTCGATGAAACAGCGCCATTTATCCCAGCAACTGTGGGAGAAACAACTGTCTCACGAGCAACATTGAGTATTTGACATGACGACTCCCATACAAATGCGGTACACGCTTTTGTTGCATCTTCTAGAAGATTCACAGACCATGAACTCGGTTCATCTTCTCCATAGGCGGAGCCAGCGACACCCCATGCCACGTTCAATGTGGCTTCACCTGACTGGTCAGCGGTCCCTGTCACGGTGGCTGGATCTGTTACAGCAAAACTCATTACAGGTTCAATACGCACCGTTGCACTTGTGCCGTTGGTTGATTCGACTGAGACTGTGAATCGATTACGCGGGTCGGTCCATGATCGAAGTGCAGGAAGTCGAGGATCATTGGCATAGTCAATTGAGGTGAGAGATGCAGTGGGCGGAGTGATGTCACACAGATAGCTGGTACTAGACGCAACACCGACTACCCCTTCCAGACTTATTCGGTGAGTTGAAAAATCTGCAGAAGGCTCATACGTGATTGTCACACCTCCGTTTACAGGAGCAGCAGCCGGAGAGATTGAGGTAATTACATTTGGGTTGTATTGCAGCCAGAATTCATTATCACCCGCAGCGACATCAGTCGGCAAAATATTGACGGCAGTAGTTCCAAGGTCACTTCGGTCAGGTCTATTCAAAATGACCGTTTGTGCAGAGCCGGTCCATACTGCAACATTGGAAGCTGGAAGCCAACCAACGCTTTCCAAAAACGTCGGAGCATAATAACCAGAGGCACCGGCAATACCCATCGTGTCTGCGAGATTTCCGTATTCAACTTCCTCGCACGATTTCAAATACGTCAATGTCACGCCGGCATTGCAGGTGTTGGCATGAGGAAAGCCCATATTGTGTCCGAGCTCATGTGCCCACACACCCATATAACCCGGGGCGGTGTAAGTCCAAGTCAATTTGCCTTCAACTTCACCTAGACCACCAAAGTTGCAATCTTGATTGTCGCCAGTAAAAGTCATCATGACATGGTCAGAACTCTCTGTTAACCCTTGCTTCTCAACATAAGCGAGAGCAAGGTCAGACATTTCATAAAAGTTGCATTGTCCAGCCGAATTGACCGAAGAGACATTTACTGTTGATAAAAAATTGACAGACAGAGTCTCTTGATTAGCCGACATACTGCGCCACCACGTTTTCAACTGTGTCGCAATTCCATTTGCCACTGTCCGGTCAGCGCTCTTCCATGTTGCACCAGACCACTGCAACGGCACCACCGTTACTGTGCGATTTGCTACCACAGCAGTTGAGTGCACTGGTCGACGGACCGTTATTGCTTTTGACAAAGAAGACGCCGTAACTTCCGATCCGACCTTTTTTGAAAACGACACAAGAGATCCGCTGCTTTGTTGAACTTCAACTTCTGAATCAACCGGAATTACACGATCGCTAGTCTTGACCACCCACGTGGAGTTACCCGCTGCTTCAAATCGCCCGTCATTAGAAGCCAGTTTGAGCAATGTGCCACTGATGGCATTGACCGCCGGAGTCATCGCTGCCTGTACTGGCGTAATCGCCGATGAAAAAGCCGCTGACCCAACTAGGACGAGACTTGCCCCGAGCCACCGAAAACTTTTCACCTGCCCAATGTACCCAAGCCTGGGCTACTGAATCATGTTTTGCACGGCACTAGCGATGGGGCTGATGTCAACATCGGCCCCACTTCCCTGTCCATCATTGGTTCCATGCCCAAACGGATTGTCAAGATCTTTCACCAGCAACAACAAATATGCATAGGCAAGGCTCAGAACTGACGGGGCGATCCAGGACATGATGGTGGAGGGGAAACTAACAACCGCCAGAGAGACCTGCAGCACGAGCACAAGAAAACTCATTAATACGTAACCCGATTGCACGAACGACGTGTTTCGAATGACCGCAATTCTGTTCAGTACTCCGGTCAATTCTCCGTTCAAGACCATGAGTCGACTGAGGTAATGAGTTGCTACTCCACTTTTCTCAACATCAACTATTAGTAACGCTAAATCGGAGTGCCTTTTCCATAACTCTTCGTCGCTGATTCTCCCTATGCACCACGAATTAATAGCAATCCCCACTTCAGATATTCGCTGACGAAAAGAGCGCGCGTCTATCTCTTTCAGTGCCAAACCTGAACTGCAGGTTGTGTAGAAGCTTGTCAATGCCACGGCAACGACTGCTGGCAATTTTTCAGATTCCTTATAGTCAGCGAGAACACCACCCAACATGAAACCCAAGATGAGCGTTACCCCCGTAATCACTGAACCGATCTCAGCAAAAGTGGCAACTTCTCCGATGTTAAAGACCTCACGCAGAATGACGCGCAATACCATTACCGCGATTACTACGGGAATCGATAACAGCAACAATCGCAGACGATTGAGGAATTTGTTCTGAAGCAATAAAGTTTTCACGGCAAAAACTTAGCGAGTTATTGGCAGTCCCAACGGGATTCGAACCCGTGCCGCCACCTACGACAAGTAGATGCCCGGTGGACGACATGGGTAGAAATTCTGACACTCATAGGCAATGCAGACCCACCAAAGTGTCCCGCCTTGATTGAATCGCTCTATCCCATGGTTGGTTTGATTGACGAGTTAGGCTGGCATTTTAAGTAGACAGCAAATCTAATAAAGGTTCCATCATGGCTTTCAATCGCTTCGGCACATTCACACTCGGCATCATCATTGCTGCGGTATCAGCAGGAGCAGTGAACTTCGCAAACGCCGCAGGTAACACAACACTGAAAGCTTGTGCCGACAAAGCATCCGGCACGATGCGTTACATCTCAAAAGGCTCGTGCAAAAAGACTGAAAAAGCTCTGTCCTGGAATCAAATAGGCCCGTCTGGTGCAACCGGGACAAATGGTCAAAATCATTTTGCTGTGGATGCAACGGGAAAGACTTTAGGAGTAGTTACTGGCACTGGTTGGGGTGCGTATGAC
>CAFBQH010000003.1_pt1 | contig 32083 bp, 36 predicted proteins | sample 7269951 | NCBI WGS metagenome assembly CAFBQH01 (sample SAMEA6814174, study PRJEB35770) | freshwater metagenome | biome: Freshwater; feature: Freshwater reservoir; material: water | place: Czech Republic | collected 2016-11-09 | depth 30m m
CGCACTGTCACGCGGGCGGGCGCGTCCGCAGCCAGATGTAGATGATGTGCCGACTCTGTTGGGAGACGTCATCATTTGTCCCATAGTGGCCGAGAGACAAGCGTCTACCCATGCGGGCACGACAGACGACGAGTTGGCACTGTTGTTGGTGCATGGCATTTTGCATGTCTTGGGTTTTGATCACCACGATGAACCCACAACAACCGAGATGCGAGCACGGGAATTGGCTATCTTGACTACACACCATTGGTCAGGGCCAGCTCCGAGTGGTTTTAGACAGGAACAAGACGAATGATTGCAACTTCACCCACCTCTGCTGATTGGTGGATGTTTGTCGGAATTCTCCTTTTGCTGGGATGTCTGATTGTTTTGTCCATTGCTGAAATGGGACTGTCGCGAGTATCAAAGCCAAAGGCACAAGCTCTTGCAGACTCGGGCGCCAAAGGTGGCCCAGCTCTGCTTGGGCTCGTAACCCACCCAGAGCGATGGGTGAACCCGTTGTTGTTGTCTGTGAACGTGTGTCAGACGGTGCAGGCAACGTTGACAGGTGTTGTTGCAGGTCGACTCTTTGGGCCGGCCGGAGTTGCAATTGGTGTGGTCTTAAACGTTGTGGTGTTTTTTGTGTTTGCAGAAGCTGTGCCTAAGACCTATGCAATTTTGCATTCAGATAGAGCAGCACTTTCTACGTCTCGTCTGACGGCTCTTCTAGTTGCGTTCTATCCGTTGCGCAAGATGTCGCAGGGTCTTATTGGCCTGACCAACATTGTTGTCAAGGGCAAAGGATTAGAACAAGGTCCATTTATCGGCGAGCAAGAGTTCCTAGGGATGGTGGAAGCGGCGGTTGAAGATGAAGTCATTGAACATGAAGAACGCGCGCTGATCGAATCCATTATTGAATTCGGCGACACCGTTGTCCGCGAAATTATGCGACCACGACCAGACATAGTCAGCGTTGACGCTGGTGAGACCCTGGACATGGCCCTTGATGAAGCGTTTGAACACGGAGTGAGTCGCTTGCCAGTAATGCGTAAGGACGAAGACGACAACGAAGACGTGCTCGGAATTGTCTACGCAAAAGATTTGATGAAAAAGATTCGCGCCGGTGCAGGATCTGAACCAGTTGACCATTTGGTTCGAGCTGCAGTGGTGATTCCGGAAAATAAGCCGGTTGCGAAACTGATGCGAGAGATGCAACGCGACCACTTTCACATGGCCATAGTTGCCGATGAATACGGAAGCATCACTGGGCTTGTAACACTGGAAGATTGCCTTGAAGAACTTGTGGGTGAAATTGTTGATGAGCACGACGATGAAGTGCCGGATGTACGAATGCTTCCTAATGGGGAGTCGTTGGTAGATGCTGGAATGTCGATCGCAGATTTCAACGAGCATTTCAGTGTTGATCTGGCTGATGAAGAGTTCGATACGGTCGGCGGGTTCTTGTTTGGGCTGCTCGAGCATGTCCCTGTGGTCGGAGAAACCCTGGAAGTTGAAGGATGGCGTTTCGTTGTCGAGGCTCTAGAGGGTCGACGAATCACTGAAGTGCGCTTAATGCCTGTCATTGATACTGAGTAACGCTGCATCACAGCCCGTTCGGTAAGTTAGCCGCATGGAAGTTTCACTCAAAGGTAAAGTCGCACTAGTAACGGGAGCATCTCGTGGCATCGGTTTGGCAATAGCTAAAACGTTTGCCGAATCTGGCGCCAGCGTCATGATGGTGTCTCGCAAGATTGATGAATCTGCAATGGAAGGCATTGATGGCGAAGTTGCTATTCGTCCTGCCAACGTAGGTGACCCAACGGCCGCTGCTGATGTTGTGCGCGAAACTATTGAAAAGTTCGGACGTCTCGACATTCTGGTGAATAACGCCGCGACAAACCCGTACTACGGACCAACAATGGGTGTCGATGAGAGTCGTTATGACAAAACTTTTCAGATCAACTTGAAAGCTCCATTGCAGTGGACTCAAGCTGCGTACGAAGCATCATTCAAAAAGTCTCCGGGTGTAATTATCAACATCGCATCGGTAGGTGGTTTACGTACTGATGGAGGCGGCTTAGGTATTTACAACTTGACCAAAGCAGCGTTGATTCATTTCACACGTCAACTTGCTAGCGAAATCGGACCCAACAGAGTCATTGGTATTGCTCCTGGTTTGGTGAAGACAGACTTTGCTGGTTTTCTCGTAGAGAACTTTGGTGACAAGATCGCAGCAACAGTTCCGTTGAAGCGCCTCGGTGAACCTGAGGACATTGCGAACTTGGCAACATTCTTGGCATCTGATGCCGCTAGTTGGATTACGGGCGAAACGTACGTCATTGACGGCGGCGCAGGCCTAGGTACTTCTGGCGCAAGCTAAGACGTTGACACGCTGCGTACGAGCAACGCTCGTTGCGGTTTACCAAGAGATGTTCTTGGGATAGTAGAAACAACATGCACGTTGCGCGGAGCGCAGTGAGCTGGCATCACTAATTTGACGTGATCGCGCAGTTCTTCCAAGGTGATGCTTGTGGAATCTTGTACAACCACCCATGCGTGTACTGCCATGCCCCACTCAGGGTCAGGTACGCCAGCAACACACACTTCTGCAACTGATTCATGAGTAAGCAAAGTCTCTTCAACAGATTCTGGCCAGATGTTTTCGCCGCCCGAAATAATGAGATCACCTTCGCGACCCTCAACTGTTAGTACGCCATCGCTAGATAATGCGCCACGGTCTCCGGTGCGAAACCAGCCATCATTATCTAGTGGGTATGTGTCGTCGCGATACGCGCGCAGCAACATCGGGGCGCGAACATAAACGATGGAATCGCGAATCTCGATTTCGACTCCTGGCAGTGCAGTGCCGTTGTACACAATGCCACTGCCCGTTTCGGTCATTCCGTATGTAGTGATGCAATTGTCTGGGAGATCTTTGGGGGCTCGGGCTCCGCCCAACACAATTGTTCTGTACAGAGACGCATCAACCCGTTGCAATGCAGTCGCAACGAGGGAAACAAGTGTTGCGCCGTTTGTTGCAGCATCTTCATAGGCCTCTTTCGTAAAAGAAGGGACTGCTACAAGTGAGGTACCCATGATGAGAGAACGCGTGATGACAGAAAGACCCCCAACATGTGATGGCGGCAAGCAGGCCAACCACTGGTCTTTTAGTGAAACTTTGAGTCTGGCCGAAGTTGCACGGGCACTTGCTTCCAAGGCTGCCATGGTGAGCACTGCGGCCTTTTGTGTTCCGGTGGTTCCGCTAGTGGCTACGACAACGGCATCGCCAGCATCGACGAGGCGCCCAGAGACTGTTTCGTCTCCGCCGAGGGTTGCCATGATTGTTGGCTGAACAATGTCAAGTATCTGTTGACGCGCTGGTGCAGGTAGTCGCTGGTCTAGGGCAAAGACGGCGTCGTCGTTATCCCATGCTCGTGACAGTCGATCCACGAGCGCTTGTCCGTTTGGCATGTCAAGGCAGACCAACTCGTTCACGTCTACAGCGTACGGCTCGTGCGACACTAGTGGTATGACAATTCCTCATGACCCCGCAACTCTTGGATGGAAAAAGTGGGTGATCGGGGCTCGGCCTCGCACATTGCCTGCAGCCGTTGTTCCGGTTCTCGTGGGCCTGGCTTGTGCAAGCGGTGCAGATGTGACGACGTGGTGGAGAGCTGCGCTTGCCGGAGTTGTCAGTTTGTCTTTGCAAGTGGGTGTGAATTATGCAAATGACTATTCAGACGGAGTGAAGGGGACAGATGCTGTACGTGTCGGCCCACTGCGTCTCGTTGGTTCCGGTGCCGCGTCAGCTGTGCATGTAAAGCGTGCTGCCTTCATCATGTTTGCCATTGCAGCCTGTTCGGGTCTCGTGTTGGCACTTGATACATCACTGTGGCTGGTGGCGGTAGGTGCGGCTGCAATTATCGCGGCGTGGACCTACACGGGTGGCCCACGACCTTATGGGTACGCCGGATGGGGAGAACTGTTTGTGTTCGTATTCTTTGGCATTGTTGCCACAGTGGGCACCGAATATGTGGTGTCAGAGGAATTCACGGCTGCTGGGCTTGTGGCAAGCGTTGCTGTTGGTTGTTTGGCCTGTGCATTGCTCGTAATCAACAATTTGCGTGACATTCCCGGAGACACGGTCGCAGGCAAAAATACTTTGGCGGTAAAACTGGGCGATGCACGCACACGCAAACTGTTTGCACTACTCATCATCATCGCAATGGTTTCAATAGGTGCTACATCTGCGATGGTTGGGGCGTACGCATTGTTTGGCCTAGTAGGAATTGTCGCAATTCGACCCGCGCTAGAGGCAGTTGCTCGTGGCGCCAAGGGACGTGATTTGATTATCGTGCTGGGCAATGTTGGTAGAGCTCAGTTAGTAATGGGAGTCACTTTTGCTGCAGGAATAGCAGTCTCGTTAACGCAATAGTTGTTGCAATATCGCAGCGGTTGTCAGTTCGTCTTCCAGGTGAACTGAATGACCGACAGATGACACGATCGAAATTTCTGATTGCGGAATTACATCGTTCATTTCTCTAGCGATCTCGACAAATTTGGAATCGAGTTCACCGGCAATTACGTGCACAGGCATTGCAAGTTGAGAGAGTGATTCCCATAGTGGGTCTTGCGTTCCGGTGCCTGCATACCGTAATGAATTTGCAAGCCCGCTAGCACTATTGCGCAGACGATCTGAACGCTGGTCGTTGGAAGAATCAAGTCCTGAAAATAGTGGCAGGGCTAGCCATTCGTTGATGAAAGATTCAACACCGACATCTTCGATATGGTGAGCCAACGAATTGTCGCTGTTACGACGTGCGAGTCGTTCTTCTGTGTTTCGAATTCCTGGGGTACCGCTGATCAGTACTAATTGTGAAACCACCTGCGGGAACAGGGTTGCTACGTGGAGAGCCATACGGGCACCCATCGAATATCCGACTAAGACTCCTGGCTGCATCGTTGACGAAATGTCAGAGGCATATTCAGACAGTGTGCGTTTGCCGTCTGGGTTGAGGCCATGACCAGGTGCATCAGGGCAAGAGGGGGTTACCGAAGATGGAAGCAGCCGTACAAGAGAATCCCACGATGATCCGGTTTGGGTGAACCCATGAAGGAAGGTGGCGTGTTGTTGAATCAACGAGTGAGCGCGCGTTCTAGGACATTGACGAACACATCGACATCTTGAGCGCCAGGGATAAGAAAGCGGTCATCAATAACGAATGAAGGGACAGCCGTTATCTCTCTCATAACTGCTCCGTCTAGGTCTGCTTGCACTTCGGCGAGGCCGTTGTCAGTATCGAGCCATGCACGTAGTGATGAACCGTCGAGGCCAATCTCTGTTGCGCACGTAGCCACAACGTCAGCATCGCCAACATCAAGCCCGTCTGTGAAATAGGCAGACATCAGTCGTTCTTTGAATGTGGCCTGAACAATTGCACCGTGGTGTTCAAGAGCCCAGTGCAATGCACGATGAGCCAGGATGGTGTTTGCACGAAGAGCGATATCCATATTGAATTCGATGTCATCGGCCGCAGCGACTGACGTGACATGGTGAAGAATCTGTTCGGCCCGTTCGCGTCCGCCAAACTTTTTTGCATAACTGTCAACAACGGGTGTTGGACTTCCCAACGGTGCTGTGGGGTCAAGTTGGTATGCCTTGAACACCACCTCGATTGGTTCTGAAAAACCTTTCTGGCGAAGCACTTCGAGCGCGTTGTCAAACCGGCGCTTTCCTATGAAGCACCAAGGGCAAACGACATCAGACCAGATTTCCACACGCATAGGTGTAACGATAGGTGACATGAGTTCTTCTGGCGACACTGCAGCCACATTTTGCGCAACATTGGTCGACGAATGGGAACGCCAAGGCGTGGTTCATGCGGTGGTTGCTCCCGGTAGCCGTAGTACGCCACTTGCAATCGCTCTCAGTCGTTCAGACATTATTCGGGTGCATGTGTTTCATGATGAACGAAGTGCAGCGTTTGCTGCCTTGGGTATCGGGTCAGCATCTGGTGCGCCAGCGATTCTGTTGTGTACGTCTGGCACCGCCGCCACACATTTCCATGCAGCAGTAGTTGAGGCCCATCAGAGCGATGTGCCGATGATTGTGTGTACCGCAGATCGTCCCCCTGAATTACGCGACGTCGCGGCCCCACAAACAATCGATCAAACACACCTGTTCGGCTCCGCGGTTCGATGGTTTCATGATCCGGGTGTGCCGTCTCGCGAAGCATCTTCGTCATGGAGATCTTTAGCGGCACGCAGCGTGCAAGCTTCTGTTGGGGTGCGTCCAGGCCCGGTGCATCTCAATTTGCCGTTCAGAGAACCGCTTGTTGGCAATGTAGTTGACATGCCGCAGGCACGTGATGGTTCATGGTCAGTGGTTTCCCGTTTGTCAGCTTCTACCGAGCATGGTGAAGAGCATGTCGCCCAGATATTGAGTGGACGTCGGGGAGTAGTGATTGCTGGTCGTGGAGCTGGCCGTGATGTGTTGTTGCTAGCTAACGCGCTTGGCTGGCCAATTTTTGCTGATCCACTCAGTGGTGTACGCGAAAATGATGACGCCGTAATTATCGGCTTTGATTCAATACTGCGATCTGATGCATTTGCTTCAAGTCATTTCCCTGAAGTGGTTGTGCGAGTGGGGTCAACACCTGCTTCAAAAGTGTTGTCACAATGGGTGACACGATCAGGCGCTCGTATTGTGCAATTGCGTTCTTCTGAGATGGTGATTGATCAAGATCACTCTGTCGAAGCAAATGTTGTCGGTGATATTGGGTCAAGCATCCGAGTGTTAGCCAAATCTGTAACTTCCTGTGACAAGAAATGGCGTGAGGAATGGATCGCTTCCGAACGTGTAGCTCAAAAGGTAATCGACATGTGGGCCTCACGGAACTTCAGTGAACCGTCCGTGGCCCGAGCAGTCACAGCGGCCATGAATGTTGGAGAACATCTCGTGATTTCTTCGTCTATGCCAATCCGAGATGTCGAATGGTACGGAACAGCGACGCCTGGCGTCACTGTCTATTCCAATAGAGGCGCCAATGGCATTGACGGTGTCGTCAGTACTGCAGTCGGAGTGGCATTGGCTACGCGAGCTCCAGTCACTCTTCTGATCGGTGATGTTGCTTGTATTCATGACTCGAACGGTTTATGGGCACTGAATCGACGTGAGGTTGATTTAAAGATTGTGGTCACGAACAATGACGGGGGAAGCATCTTTTCGTTTTTGCCTCAGGCAAGTGTGGTGAGTGAAAACACATTCGAGTTGTTATACGGAACTCCTCACGGAGTGTCGTTTGAACATTTAGCCGCAGCGCATGGGATTGAATTTGATCGCGCCAGCAGTACCGAAGATTTGCATCACGCACTGTCTAGGCATGGCACTCGCTTAATCGAAGTGCCTTGTGATCGTTCGGTCAATGTTGCACAGCATGAGGCGTTGCAAGCAGAAGTGATTTCAGCGATAGAGGCTATGGCCTAACAATTGCAGACAGCATTGCTTGAAACTTTGCTTGAGTCTCAGCCAGCTCGACATACGGATCGCTGTCAGCAACGATGCCACCACCTGCAAACAGACGTGCGGTGCGGTTGTCTTGCGAGATTTCTGCGCACCTAATAGTGACTGCAAAGACTCCGTTGCCTTTTGCGTCCATGTAGCCGACGGCGCCTCCGTAGTAGCCGCGGTGAAGGCCCTCTGTCTGATTAATGAGTGCGATAGCGGCGCCAGAAGGGTGTCCGCCCAATGCCGGAGTAGGGCATAGAGCACGTACTAGCGAGAACACGTGAGCAGGCGGGTCGGTCAGCGCGCCTTCGATGCTCGTGCCGAGATGCTGCACGTTTGCAACCGTGACAATTGATGGTTCTGCTTCCCAATCGAGGTACGAGCAGTAGGGCAAGAGAGTGTCGTGCACCATGTCAATAACAATGCGATGCTCAATCTGATTCTTTTTGCTTGCGATGAGTTCATCTGCCAGCTGTTTGTCTGTTGCTGTATCTCCGGTTCTGGGTGCGGTACCCGCCAACGGATGACTACGAACTGTTGATTGGTCAACTGACACCAGCAGTTCGGGCGATGCGCCGATGATGTTGTTGACGCAATAGCGATAACTGGAACCAAAGGAGGCCCGTAAGCGCAGCAAAATGGCATGAACATCAATTGGGTCATCGGCATGAACCTCTATGTCGCGGGCGATCACTGCTTTGTCGATGTCTCCTGCACGCACTGCGTCGCGTGCGGAAGTGACGGCATCGAGATACTGGCCGATAGCGGTTCGCGGTGACACACGATATGAATTGCTATGAGGGCGTGGTGGTGGCGTGTTTATCGCTGTTGTTATCGCGGCATGAAAAACATCATCAGTTAGGTCGCTGTCGTCTTTTCCGATCAAGGTGACTGTCGGAATTGAACTTTCGGTTTTACGAAAGATGATCGTGGGCAGGACAAAGGTTGCAGACTCGGTGGGTAAGAACGGGACAAGCCCGAACAGGATTGGACCAGTGTCTCTCAGTGTTGAGTCAGTATTCGTGCTTGGCTTAAGAGTTGCCAAAAAGGTCAGCGCATCTGATTCTGAGACTGTGTGAGTTATTCCTCTACCAGCTACGCCAACACCATCACGTACAAAGAGAAAACCATCGCCACGGCACACAGTGTTGAGGTCGAATGGCTCAACACATTCGATGGTGCGATACATCATGGTGTGTTTTTGGTTCCGACCATGAGCTGAGTAAGTCCACCAGATAACTGCGTGTGCGTTGCATCGGCAAAACCGGCCTTTTTGAGCATGGCCACTAGAGCTGTTCTTTCGGGAAGGTATGCGACACTTCGTGGTAGGTAGCGATACGCGGCTGCATCACTAAAGATGGCTCCGATACGCGGAACAATCTTGCCGAAATAAATGTTGTTCCCGAATCTGATGAGGCGATTGTGTGGAATGCCGACATCAAGAAGCGCAACACGACCGCCAGGGCGAATGACGCGTGCGCATTCAGCAAAGAATTTCTCAAGATCAACCAAATTCCGAAGAGCGAACCCACAAATTACTCCGTCAACTGATTGAGAAGGAATGGGGAGGCGAAGAATGTCAGCCTGCACTCGTGGCGCACCGCTGTGATCGTTCGACAACATGCCAAAAGAGAGATCGAAAGCGATGGGTGTCAACTGGGCTCGGCGAAGGTCAACACATAAGTCTCCGGTACCTGCAGCAAGGTCTAGGACTACCGACTGAGGGGGCAGAGCTAGGTCACGCACTGCACGGCGACGCCACCGCGTATCAAGACGAAAGGTCATGATGCGATTCACAAGGTCATAGCGAGGTGCAATGGCATCAAACATGCCGCGAACCATTTGAGACTTCTCGACACCCTCGGGAAGGGACGTAGAGTCCCATGAGGAGGGCATGGGGGACTCAGATGACTTCACACGGTAAGACTAAGGGCGCAAATGCAGCTACCCCAAGTACAACTCGCCGTTTTTGTCTGCGACACAGCAGAATGGAACATCACAGAGTCCACAGGGAGGACCCCTCATGATCGATTTCACTCTCGCACCTGAACACGAAGAAATCCGCACCCGCGTGCGCGACTTCGTTGACAATGTCATTAAGCCAGCCATGGAGCCATTCGGTCATCGAGATGACATGGCGCCAGAAGATCATGCTGAGTACGTTCGTCAATTGATCTCACTGCGCAAGAAGGCTGTTGAAGCCGGCTTGTGGTTGCCTCATATGCCTAAAGAATGGGGCGGTATGGGTCTTGGTCACGTGGCTCTTGCAATGGTGCAGGCTGAGTCGGCAAAAACTCGTGTCGGGCCGTGGGTGTTCAACTGCCAAGCTCCCGACGAAGGAAACATGCACACTTTGCTCCATTGGGCAACCGATGAACAAAAGGACAAGTACCTCAAGCCATTGCTTAACGGAGTGTCTTCATCTTGTTTCGCAATGACAGAGCCTGAAGTTGCTGGTTCTGACCCAACGCTTATTCGCACCAACGCAATCAAAGATGGTGATGAATGGATCATCAATGGTCATAAGTGGTTTATCTCTGGTGCTCGTCGCGCACGCTTTGCAATCTTGATTGCCAGAACAGAGATGGACGTGCCGCCTGGATCACGTGGAGCAAACACAGCCTTCATCATCGACTTGCCTATGAAGGGCTGGAACGATGTACGCGAAATTGAAACGATGCATGGTGCTACTGGTCACTCAGAGATCGTCATCGAAGATTTGCGAGTTCATGATTCACAGATCTTGGGTGGACGCGGCAACGGGCACCGACTTGGCCAATACCGCCTCGGACCAGCGCGTCTAGCTCACTGCATGCGCTGGGTAGCTCAGGCTGAGACAGCTCTTGACATGATGGTTGCTCGCTCGCTCGAGCGGTACTCACATGGTTCAATTCTTGCTGAGAAGCAAGGAATTCAGTGGTTGATTGCAGATTCAGCAATGGAGATCTACCAGTGCAAGTTGATGATTCTTCATGCAGCATCAAAGATTGATGCTGGCCAAGATTTCCGTCAAGAAGTATCAATGGCAAAGCACTTTGTTGCTAACAGTTTGAACCGCGTCATTGACCGTGCAATTCAGGTACACGGCGCACTGGGGTATTCAACAGATACGCCACTTGCTGGCATGATGCAGAATGCTCGATGGGCACGATTCGCAGATGGTGCCGATGAAATTCACCAGATGCGTATAGCTGAAATCACTATTAAGGCATTCACCGATACAGGCTCAACCAGAACCGCAACCGGCGATCTGCCGATTTAATTGGGTACGGCGTCGAGGGCAATCTGTTTTGCCCATCGATAATCCGCTTTCCCTGCCGGAGAGCGAACAATAGAGTCCACAAAGACAAATTGCTTTGGCAATTTAAATCGTGCGATGTGCTGCTGGGCCACTTCTCGTAATGCATTTTCTGAAGTTGAGGCGCCAGCTTTTAGTCGCACAACAGCGACCACTTCGTTACCCCAACGTTCACTAGGACGCCCAGTGACTACGCAGTCATAAACATCTGGATGCGCTTTAACGGCTGCCTCTACTTCTTCAGCAAAAATCTTTTCGCCGCCAGAGTTAATGGTGACGGAGTCTCGCCCGTGCACTTCAATCATCTGATCTGCAGTGAGGCGTGCCCTGTCTCCTGGCACCACATATCGAACACCCTGAACAACTGGATAAGTCTTTTTAGTCTTTGCTTCATCATTGAGATAACCGAGTGCAAGTCGTCCACTTTTTGCGAGCCAGCCAAGTCCTTCGTGGCCTGCCTGAAGTTCTGATGTGAGGTCTTCGGACAAGATGTGATTTTGCGGTGCATAGGGAAACGAGCCGGTGGTGGAACTGTCTCCAGATGCCACCTGCGACAATTGGCCACCAGCCTCAGATGATCCGAGACCGTCGACCAATATGACCGACGGCAGATATTTGTGGAACTCCACTTTCAGATGTGCAGAGAGAGGCGCTCCACCAGAAAGGATTGACAACAACGATGACAAATCACGTGTGTTGTTTTCCAGGCCATCAAGCAGCGGGCGAGCAAACGCATCGCCGACAATTAGTAGAAAGTTGGCTTTTTCTTTTTCTACTAATCCCCAAATATCGTCTGCGTCTAAACGGTCTGGTTGTGATTGCACGATTATGGTGCCGCCACTTAGCCAGGTGCGAATGGCAATCCAGTGTCCGGCACCGTGCATAAATGGTGGGCTTGGTAAAGCTCTGAGATTTCCTGCCGCTTCTGCGACAAACTCTTCGACCGTACTAGCGGTCTTTGACCCGCCGAAACATTCCACAACTGCATCGGCATTACGCCACAGCACTCCTTTGGGCATGCCTGTTGTTCCACCGGTGTACAAGATGTAGAGGTCATCGCCGTTGTAACCGGCAGCGGGTTTGTCAGATGATGATCCGCGCAACGCGTCTTCGTACCACACTGCACCGTCAATGAGCTGATGACCCGAGGCATCAGGAACCTGAATGATGACTCGCAAGTTGGGAAGTTGTTGACGCACAGCATCAAGTAGCGGAGCGAATTGGGAATGAACGATGCAGGCAGATGCCTGTGAATCACGAAGTAGGTATTCCAGCTCTTCTGCCACGTAGCGATAGTTCACGTTGAAGGGCGCAACACGGGCTTTCCAAGAACCGAGCATTGCTTCTAGGTATTCATTGCCGTTGTGAAGATAGATCGCTAAGTGGTCTTGACCGGTTTCCCAACCCTGCAGTTGATCGCGTTCAACGTGACACCCGAGTCCTTGAGACGCGAGGTAGTTGGCCAGCCGACGGGTGCGGTTTGTGATGTCGGCCCACGTGAAGCGCTTGTCGCGAAAGATAAGGCATTCATCGTCTGGACGAGTGGCAGCGATTGCTTCGTGGATTTCAGCGATGCTTAAGACAGCAGGTGGGAATTGCGACATTCATGAACGATAACCTCGATAGCCAAGGGGGAACCATGTCGAACGATTCTCATAAAAATATTTTTGGCGTCTTTATTCCGCAAGGCTGGAAGATGGAATTGGCCGGAATCTCTGGTGCTGCTGCCCAGTGGAAAACTGCGGTTGATGTTGCTGTGCTTGCTGAAGAGCTGGGATATGACTCCATCTGGGTGTACGACCATTTTCACAACGTGCCCAAGCCCGCTCAAGAAGCTGTCTTTGAATGCTGGACCACAATCGCTGCTATCAGCCAATTGACGTCACGAATCAGGTTGGGCCAGATGGTGGGTTGCAATAGTTATCGCAACCCGGGGCTTCTCGCCAAGATCACATCAACCGTTGATGTCATCTCGGGTGGTCGTCTTGACTGGGGCATTGGCGCTGGTTGGTACGAAAGTGAATACAAGGGCTACGGGTACGAGTTCGCTAAACCGTCAGACCGAATTGGCATGTTGCGCGAAACTGTTGAAATCGTAAAGTCCATGTGGACCAAAGAAGAGACCAACTACGACGGCAAGTACTACAAGATGCAGCGAGCCAACTGTGATCCGAAGCCTTTGCAACAGCCAACGCCTCCTATCTGGATCGGCGGCGGCGGAGAACAATTGACCCTTCGTGTTGTTGCTGAACACGCAGACGTTGCCAACTTTGGAAGTTCTGTCGAAGAGTTCATTCGTAAACGTGCCATTTTGCAACAACATTGTGTGACAGTTGGACGCGACGAAGATTCCATTCGCAAGACCATCTCGAGCGAAGTCTTTATTCGCGAGACCGAGGCCGAAGTTCTGGCTGCTGGAAGCCTCAATGTGTGGGGCAAAGATGCTGCAGATTGGCGCAATGAGGCTTTAGTCGGTACTCCCGAACAAGTAAGCGAAAAGATTCAGAAATACATCGACGCAGGATGCACCGGGTTTATTCCGTGGTGCTCTGATTACCCGTCAACAGAGACGTTGGAATTATTTGCCAAGAAAGTCATTCCCAACTTTCGTTGAGAAAGTTCTTCGTCAGACGAAGTACTGAAAGATAACTTCGGCGATGCAGGATGGCTTTGCAGCCCCTTCGCATTCGAATGTGGTCTCAAGGGTGACGCGAGCGCCGCCCGGAGTGTCGTCAACAGCAAGAACCTTGATGCCAGCGCGCAGTTGCGCACCGACTGGCACAGGGGACACGAAACGAACTTTGTTTGCTCCGTAGTTGACGCCCATTGATACTCCGCCAACAGAGAAAATCTGTGGCAGGAAGACTGGTCCGAGCGACAAGGTGAGATATCCGTGAGCGATGGGTCCGCCGAAAGGTCCTGCCTTTGCACGCTCGACATCAATGTGGATCCACTGATGGTCGCCTGTTGCTTCTGCGAATTGGTTGACGCGCTCTTGTGAGATGGTCATGTACTCGGAATAGCCGAGGTGTTCGCCGATAAGGCCCTTGAGAGCTTCGATGGATTCAATATGTCGTGTTGCCATGAGCAAATCTTGACACACCGGACCGGGAAGACCTCTAACGGAGCCAGGTGCGAGCGTACGAACGACTCATGGGGTGAAGAAGAAGACCAGCGAGAGCAGCTTCAAACATGAAACCAATGAGATCTCCGCCCGTGATGATGGTGCGCAGCGTGAGCGAATACTCAAATGAAATAAGAAGACGCGCAACGATGGGCGAAAAGGATGCCCCGACGGCCACGTACCACCCAAGTTTTTTGCCGTTTGCCATCAGATAAGCACCGCCGAAGTAGCCAAGGCACGCCACAAGCCCGATTACGCCCATGACCGGACTAATGCGACGCAAAATACCGAAGTCGTTTGTCCTGTCGAGATAACCAATGATGCCAAAGACTCCGTCTAGATACAGCAGCCATGTAGCAATGGCCAAAGTCTGCGGATGCATGTTGTCAAACCATTTGCGGGGATCAAGATTGTTGAATGCATGAGAGAACATGTCTCCAGTGTGTCAGGCAGTCTCACCATTTTCGGTGACCATCGCTTCGTGTCTTCCTCGAAGTGAGAGACGAAATTTCTTTTTTGCACTGAACGAGCAAATTGTTACTACTCTGTAGATGTGCGGAGCGGATTTGTGACCTTTGTTGGTAGACCCAATGTGGGGAAATCGACACTTGTGAACGCGATCTGTGGAGTCAAAATTTCCATCGTTTCGAACAAGCCGCAAACTACGCGAACTCGCATTCGCGGTATCCATCACAGTCCTGATTCTCAGGTCGTCTTTGTTGATACGCCAGGACTTCATAAGCCAGTCACACTGTTGGGCGAGAAGGTAAATGCCACGGCTCTTGAAAGTGCAAAAGATGTTGACTTGGTGTGCTTGCTTGTTGATGCCACGAAACCATTTGGTCGCGGTGATCAGTGGGTCGCAGATCATATTGATATTGCAAAAGCATTTGTTGTTGTGAACAAGACCGACAAAGCAACACGGGAACAAGTCATTGCGCAACTTCAGGCGGTGTCGTCGCTTGGTGCTGCTGAATACTTTCCAGTTTCTGCCCGAACTGGTGAAGGTGTACCTGAATTGCTCGCAGCATTGAAAGCATTAATGCCAGAAGGCCCTGCGTATTACCCAGAAGACATGGTCACAGATACCGAAGATGCACAATGGATTGCAGAACTAGTTCGCGAACAGTTGCTTGCAGTGTTGAAAGATGAGCTTCCGTATTCAGTTGCAACGAAAGTGACTGAATGGGAATGGCCCCGCGTGCGCTGTGAAATCTATGTGGAACGCGAAAGCCAAAAGGGCATGGTGATTGGCAAAGGCGGCGAACTGCTGAAGCAAGTAGGCATCGCTGTACGGGCCCAGATGCCAGAAGGAGCTTTTATTGAGCTTCACGTTGTGGTCGATAAAGACTGGCAACAACACGCTGATCGTCTCGAGCGTTTCGGGTACTAAACGCTTATTGCGATTTCGTAATGTCGCGCAGAAACTGTTCTATTTCAGCGCGATCACGGGTACGCGCCATAGGCGGTAGTGCAGCAATAAGGGTTCGCCAATAGCCAGCAGTGGCAAGACGGCGGTCAAGCACGGCGACAACGCCTTTGTCTTCCGCAGTGCGAATCAGGCGACCCGCAGCCTGAGCAAGTGACGTTGCAGCGATGGGAAGGTCAATCTGACTAAATGCGGTGTCGCGCCCGACAGCTTCGCGGCGCGCTTCAAGAAGTGGGTCATCGGGACGAGGGAACGGCAACTTGTCGAGCACTACGAGTGACAATGTTCGTCCTGGGAGGTCGATGCCTTGGAAAAAAGCCTGCGATGCAAAGATGCACGAACTTTCATCGGCCATAAACATCTCAATCAGTTTTTGGCGTGGGTAATCAGCAGGGCTCAAGATGGGAACTGAAAGTCGTTCACGCATTGCATCTGTGGCTGCGTGCAAAGCCTTGTTGCTTGTGAACAGTGCAAGTGTGCGACCGCCTGCTGCAGTAATGAGTGCTTCAAGTTCATCATGAACGAACTCTGTGAACTTCGGATCATTGCGATCTGGGAACGTAGGGGAGCAGTACAAGCGAGAATTGCGCTCATAATCAAAAGGGCTCTCAACAGAGAGAATTTCAGTTCCGTCTAACGGAAGGCCAACACGTTCTGGAAGAGAGGCCGGAATGGTTGCGCTGGTAAGAACGGCTGCAACGTTTCCCCAGACAGAACCAGACATCACTTCTCCGACATGAAGAGGGCTGATGCGTAGTTGCGGACGATCTGGTGAACCTTCGACATAAGCGACATATCCCTGGATGGTTCCGAGAGCTAAGTCAAGCGCTTCAGCTAAGCGCGTCGCTTGTGTCTGTGCTCTGTAACTCTTTTGTTGTGTTGACTCGTTATCTGTAGAGATGCCACGTAGCGCGCCAAGAATGGTGTTGATCTCAATTCGTGCCAAGGCCAACGGCTCAGTCACGGATGTGGGCAGAGGGTTAGAGAGTCGTTGACCAGACATCGGTGTGAGTGCAGAGGTGAGACGAACCCCTTGAGATTCAAGTGCACTGGTAACAGTTGGGTCAGCGATGACTTTGCGTACAGCTGACGCAAGGGAAGTGAAACGGCCAGACCCGAGCTGTACGCCAACCGTGTCGCTCATCACTGATTCGAGTTGATGAGCTTCATCAAAGATGACAACTTCATGTTCTGGAAGCAAGGAACCGCCGCTGGCGATATGAAGCCCGTATATATGGAGGTTGACAACGATGACATCTGCGGCGGCGGCTGCATCGCGAGCCTTTTCAGCAAAGCAATCATTACCCACGGGGCATTTTTGTTTCCCGGGGCATTCGTCGCTACTAACTGACACAGCTATGCGAGCACGTTCACTAGGTACCCGTGGCAATTCTTCAAAGTCACCTGTGCGGGTTTTGCCTGCCCACTTCACAATTGTTTCTATCTCGCGCTTGGTTGAGCCTGATACTTCTTCGAATTCCAGCTGACCGGCTGTTTCACTGAGTTCATTGATGCGCTGGCGACATACATAGTTGTTGCGGCCTTTGATGACTGCCCAGGAAAAATCGATACCGAGATGTTGTGCAAGAAGTGGAAGGTCGTTGCGGTTCAGTTGGTCTTGCAGTGCCTTTGTAGCGGTTGCGACAACTGTTTTTTTGCCATTAAGAAGAGCTGGCACGAGATACCCGAGTGACTTTCCGGTACCTGTCCCTGCTTGCACAATGATGGACCTGCCAGCTGCAAGAGTTTCTGCGATGGCATGTGCCATGTCGATTTGGCCTTGACGTTCTTCAGCGCCTTCGAAAGACGACGTAACTTTGCGCAGTGCCTCGATGGAAGCGGTTCCCGCTAGTGAGCGGCTCATGAAGCTATGCCATTGGCATAAGCGGCAAGTGCGAGGTCAAGCTCGGCAGCATCAAAGTCTGGCCACGTGCGTTCGGTGAAAAAAACGCGGCTGCCAGTGATTTGCCACAACATGAAATTGGAGATCCGTGACTCACCTGAGGTGCGAACAAGTAAATCGACAGATGGCATTGAAGGGTCGTACAGATTGTGGGAAATGCTGTCTGGCGTTACTGGGCCGGCTGCCATGGCGCGTTGAGAAGCTCGTACTAATTCAGCGCGACTTCCGTAATCAAATGCAACAGTGACCACAAGGCCAGTGTTGTGTTCGGTATCAGAGATGGCTTTGCGAATGGCCTTTTGTACATAGACAGGAGTTCGTGCACCAGGCTCGGCAAACGGGCGACCAATCCATCTGGTGCGAGCATTGTTTTCGTTCATCTCGTTGATGCGACCAAAAAGTTTGCGGTGAAGAGACAGAATGTGGCGTACTTCGGTGCGGGGCCTCACCCAGTTTTCTGTGGAGAACCCGAACACGGTGAGCCAGCCCACAGAGCGACGAGCACAAGCGCGAACCACTCCGGCAAGTGCCTCTTCGCCCGCGGTATGACCTTCCGTACGCGGTAGACCCTTGCGGCTAGCCCATCGGCCATTGCCATCCATAATGCAGGCCACATGGATTGGCAGGGGTGCGGTAGGGACATTCATGGCATCTGCACCCTAGTTTCTCAGTGCGTCACAATGTCGTGCAACGCCGAGAGAGGTGGGTGCGTGGGAGACTAGAGCGTGCCTCACAGTGCTTCGCCAACGTTCCCCGGTCTCGATCATGTGGTCGTTTCTGGCGGCACCCCTGCTGAATGGGCCGCGATGTCCGCAGTTGAATGGACACAACGTCTCGATGCACTGGCTGCGGGTGTCAAGAGCAGTAGAGCACATTGGGTAACTCTGTTGCCACACCACGGAACAGAACTGCAGCCTCATGAGTTGGCGCAATTTTCAGAATTGATATCAGCCACCGGAAAAGTTGTGTTGGAAGATGCAGGTTACGGCCAACGTTTTGTGTGGCATCGCACGGCGAAACAAAGCATCATTATTGATCCGTCCTCAGATGGTCATAGAAGGTTTGCATCAATCATTGAATCGATGCGCCAATCAGGAGTTGACCCAGACAGCATTGACGAAAACGCTTTGACTGAAGCTTTGCTAGCACCAGCAACTAACGATGCTGATTTGGCAGTCATCTTGGGACCACCTGATCGAATGCCTGAATCAATGGTGTGGGAATTGGCGTACTGCGAAATCGTATTTCTTGATCTTGATTGGTCTGCGTTTACTGCGAATCATTTGGAATTGGCAATTGATGATTTCAATCGCCGTCATCGTCGTTTCGGCGGACTTGATTCGTGAGCACCTATCGCGATAAGGCCGTTGTGCTGGGGTCGTATAAATTTGGCGAAGCTGATCGAGTGGTGGTGTTGTTGACCGAAGAGCACGGCAAAGTACGTGCAGTTGCCAAGGGTGTTCGCAAGACGAGGTCATCGATAGGTGCGCGGCTTGAACCCATGAGCCATGTTGATGTGTCGCTTCGGTCTGGAAAAAATCTGGACACCATCGCTGAAGTGAAACTCATTCATACTCACTCTGCGTTACGTACTGATTTTGATCGATTGAATCAGGGACTTTCAATGTTGGAGGCCGTGAATAAATTGACTCCAGATCGAGAGCCGGTCCCGCACTTATTCGAAGTGTTGTCTCGCGCTCTTCATGCTCTAAACGAACGACATTCACCCTTGATGTTGGGAGCTTTCTATTGGCGTCTTTTGTCAATTGAAGGACACGGTCCACAAATTGATGCATGTGTTCGTTGTGGCGAGCAAGGCGACATCGTTGCCTTTGATGTTTTAGAAGGTGGCGGCCATTGTGCTGCGTGTCGCTCCGGGGTGCCGATATCGCAGCAAGCCCTCGACATTTTGCGAATGGTGCTTGGTGGGCGGATGAATGAGGCACTCGCATTGCCAGAATCCCCAGCTGTGCATGAAGTGAGTCAACTGGCGATGGAGGCGATGGAAGCTCATCTTGAGCGCCGACTACGAAGCCTCGGAGTGTTCGACCGCCACTTGTAGGCTGAGAGGCTATGCCAGCTAAAGATCTCGATCAGATTGTCAATCTGTGTAAGCGCCGCGGATTCGTTTTTCCTAGCGCTGAAATTTATGGAGGCTTTCGCTCGTCCTATGACTACGGCCCACTCGGGTCATTGATGTTGCGCAATGTCAAAGAGGCATGGGTTCGTACCATGGTGCAACAGCGCGACGACACGGTGCTTATTGACGCAGCCATTCTCGGGCCTCCTCAGGTGTTTGAAGCTTCAGGTCACCTAGAGAACTTTTCTGATCCACTTGTTGACTGCACAGTGTGTAAGCGTCGTTTTCGCGAGGACCATATTGAGACTCGTGACTGCCCGCAGGGAATGAAAGGTTGTGCGTTTACTGAATCTCGCGCCTTCAACTTGATGTTTAAGACCACCGCTGGCCCCGTCGAAGGGTCTGGTGCAGATGTGTACTTGCGTCCTGAGACTGCGCAGGGAATGTTTCTGAACTTCGCAAATGTTCTTCAGACGAGCCGCAAGCGACCACCGTTTGGTATCGCTCAGGTCGGAAAGAGTTTCCGTAACGAAATCACACCCGGAAACTTCATTTTCCGTACGCGGGAATTTGAACAGATGGAACTTGAATTCTTTGTTCCACCTGCCGATGGTCCTAAGTGGTACGAATACTGGTGCAAAGCACGGCTTGATTGGTATGTCGAATTGGGTATACCGGCCGAAATGTTGCGAATCCGTGCACATGATGCTGATGAGTTGTCGCACTATTCAGCAGGCACGAGTGATGTTGAATTCATGTTCCCTTGGGGTTGGGGAGAATTGGAAGGCATCGCGCAGCGGACCGACTTCGACCTCACTCAGCACGCAAATGCTTCCGGTCAAAAGTTGGACTTTTTTGATCAGGCCACGAACGAAAGATATGTGCCATTCGTTGTTGAACCGGCTGCCGGAGCTAACCGCACTATGGCGGCGTTCCTTCTGGCTGCATACGACGAAGACATAGTTAACGACGAGCCACGTACCGTGCTTCGTTTGCACCCACGTCTTGCGCCCTACAAGGTGGCGGTGTTGCCGCTGTCGAAGAAAGACACGTTGTCACCACTTGCTCGCGAGATTTATGGCACCTTGTCCCAGAGGTACATGTGTGATTACGACGAAACTCAAGCAATCGGACGCCGTTATCGCAGACAAGATGAAATCGGAACGCCTTTGTGTGTCACTGTCGATTTTGACTCTCTTGAAGACAATGCAGTCACAATTCGTCATCGTGACTCAACAGAGCAAGTTCGGGTGCCGATTGCGAGCCTGTTGGCAGAAGTGACTTCAATTCTCGGCTTTTAGCTGCACATAGTTGGCGTGTAATGTCACTATGTCGAATTGGCGTCACGCCAGAAAGAATGGACCATCATGAGCACTGTCGCACTGCTAGCAAAGCTTCCCGCCGCTGAAGGAAAGGGCGCAGAACTGGCTGAAGCCTTCAAGGCGGCTTTCGAGCACGTCAATAAGGAATCCGGCACTCGCATGTATGTACTTCATGCTGATGCATCAAATGCTGACATTCTCTGGATCTACGAAATCTATGAGAACCAAGATGCAATGAACGCACATATGACAGCTGATTGGTTCGGACCATTCAGCAAGACTCTGGCGCCATTCATGGGTGGACGTCCAGAGATGTTCTTCTTGACACCTCTTGGCGGCAAGGGTCTCTAGTCCTACTGCGGTGGGTGCATATCGCTATGGCACGCACATATCTTGATGACATTGTCGCTTGGCATCGTCAACGCGCACGTGAAGATGCACGATCTTTTGATTCTTTGTTAGAAGCTGCTCAGCAGTGCGTGCCGACGCGCGGTTTCATATCGAACATTCGTGCTACGCCGCATCTCGCAGTGATCGCCGAAATCAAGCGCAAGTCACCGTCAAAAGGTGATTTGAATATCTCTCTAGACCCCGCTGAACTAGCGCTGCAGTATCAACGAGGCGGCGCATCGTGTTTATCGGTATTAACCGACAGTCAACATTTTGGTGGTTCTGAATCAGATTTGCGCACAGCTCATGACGCCTGCACTCTTCCAGTTATTCGCAAGGACTTTACGGTCGATGCCAGAGACATTTGTGATGCACGAGTTATGGGCGCTGACTGTGTCTTGTTGATAGCAGCGGTTTTATCGAAAGACGAACTTATCAATTTTCTAGAAGTGTGCCGAGCTGTCGACATTGATGCATTGGTTGAAGTTCATGATGAGGCTGAACTTGACCTGGCACTCGGTGCCGGCGCCACAATTGTGGGGGTTAATCAGCGAGACCTAGTGACTTTTGCAGTTGATCAAGATCGAGCAGTGCGTATGGCTCCACTTATTCCTCATCACGTTGTCAAGGTCGCTGAATCAGGGGTTCGTGGTCGCAATGACGCATTGGCTCTTCGTAGTGCGGGATATGACGCGATTCTTGTCGGAGAGCATCTGGTGACCTCAATTGACCCAGGTGCGGCGCTGACTGACCTGTGCGTTGATTAAGAGGCTTCGTCGCAGTTCTTAGTGGGACTAAGGTTGGGTCATGTTCGTAAAGATCTGTGGCATCACCAATGAAGACGATGCCCTTCTCGCTGTGGCGCTGGGGGCTGACGCAGTCGGCTTTGTCTTTGCTCCGTCAGTTCGACAAATAGCAGTGCAAAAGGTGTACGACATTACGCGACGCCTTCCGCCAGAGGTGTTGACCGTTGGTGTCTTTCGTGATGAACATCCGAAGCGAGTGATTGAAATGGTGCAGTCGAGCGGGATTAAGGCAGCTCAGTTGCACGGACATGAGTCCCCAGCTGACGTAGCTGCAGTATCTCTTCATGTACGCACGGTGATCAAGGCTGTTACGGCAGGAACGATTGACGCGACACGAGCAGGAGACTTTGCAACAAAGATGATTCTTGTCGATGCCCCAGAGCCAGGGTCTGGGGAAGTTTTCGATTGGAAGATGGCAGCTGAATTGCCTGAGGGTCTCCATCTTATTTTGGCTGGCGGCTTAACGCCCGAGAACGTAGCCAACGGCATTTCAATCGTTCGGCCATGGGGAGTAGATGTCAGTAGTGGCGTTGAATCTCAACCTGGGCGCAAGGATCCGATTCTGATGAAGCGATTTATAGAAAATGCCAAGGCTGCTGAGCCGGCAGAATATGACGGCGGCACTTTTATTCCTTATGACTGGCGTGACGAATGACATCTACCAATTGGTGATGTGATTTCTGACAATTCGTGGTGGAATAAGAGGATGTCAATTCTTCAGACTCCTGGTTCCGACGGCCGCTTCGGCGAGTTCGGCGGCCGATTTGTGCCAGAGACTCTGGTACCTGCGTGTCAGGAATTGGAACATGCGTTTTCAGATGCATGGAATGACCCGATGTTTCGAGCTGACCTAGATCAGTTACTTCGTGAGTACGCAGGCCGCCCGAGCATGGTAACGGAATGTCACAACCTCGGGTCGGAATTGGGTATCCGTCTATTTCTGAAACGTGAAGACCTAAACCACACCGGTTCACACAAGATCAACAACGTTCTTGGACAAGTGCTGCTCGCTAAGCGGATGGGTAAGAAGCGCATTGTTGCCGAAACTGGTGCTGGTCAACATGGAGTTGCATCGGCCACTGCCGCAGCTCTGCTTGGTCTTGAGTGCAAGGTGTACATGGGCGAAGTTGATACCGAGCGTCAAGAGTTGAATGTTTTCCGAATGCGATTGCTTGGTGCTGAAGTGGAAGCTGTTACTTCAGGAAGTCGCACATTAAAAGATGCAGTGAACGAAGCGATGCGCGATTGGGTTGCATCGGTTGAGACCACGCACTATTGCCTTGGATCAGTCATGGGCCCTCATCCGTATCCATTTATGGTGCGCCAGTTTCACCGCGTCATCGGCGACGAAGCATTCGAGCAAATGAACGACGTGCTCGGTACTAGTCCTGATTATGTCGTGGCATGCGTTGGCGGTGGTTCTAATGCCATGGGAATTTTCTCGGGCTTCGTCGATACGCCAGCACAATTGATTGGCGTCGAGCCTGCAGGTGGAGCAGCTGTTGGTCGCGGACAACCAGGTGTTGTGCACGGTATGAAGAGTTATCTGATGCAAGATGAATATGGTCAAGTGTCAGAAGCACACAGTATTTCTGCTGGATTGGATTACCCAGGTGTGGGACCAGAACATTCGTATCTTGCATCTATCGGACGAGCGCAATATCCGACTGTTACAGATGACGAAGTAATTGCTGCATTCCAGTTGATGGCGCGTTCCGAGGGAATTATTCCGGCGCTCGAATGCGCCCATGCAATGGCGTGGATCAGCAGAGAAGCTCCGAACATGCAGGGAAAGACAGTTCTGATGAATTTGTCTGGTCGCGGCGACAAAGATGTAGGCCAGATGATGTCGATACTCGGCGACGTCATATGAGCGGACGGCTCGAAGCGGCGATGCGGTCTCGCATTGATGGCGGCGGCAAATGTTTAGTCCCGTACATCACTGGCGGATATCCCGGTTGGATGGATGCAGTGCGAGCATGTGCCGCCAATGGTGCTGACGCAATAGAAATCGGAATTCCGTTTTCTGATCCTGTGATGGATGGGCCGATCATTCAGCAAGCGTCACAGACAGCATTAGATGGTGGTGCAACTCCTGTATCCATTCTTCATGATGTTCGTTCATTAGATGTAGGTATTCCACTTGCGGTGATGTGTTACTACAACACTGTATTTCATGCAGGCCACGAGCGGTTTGCTCACGACCTTGCATCAGCCGGAATCTCAGCAGCGATTGTGCCTGATCTTCCGCTTGAAGAAGCAGGCGACTGGTGTGCTGCGGCTGATGCAGCCGGAATTGAGACCGTCATGCTTGCTGCGCCAACAGCTCCCGATGAACGACTTCCTCGTGTTGCTGAAAGAGCTCGTGGGTTCGTGTACTCAGTCGGACTACTTGGTGTGACCGGAGAGCGGGCGGCGCTTGCTCTAACCGCAACAACCCTTGCGGCCAGGGTTAAGAAAATTACGACTAAGCCGGTCCTTATCGGAGTCGGAGTCTCGAATGCTCAACAAGCTGTAGAAGCAAGCCGAGTGGCTGACGGAGTCATCATGGGTGCGTCTGTTGTTCGCCGAATGATTGATGGTGGTGCAGATTCTGTGGGGGAGTTCATCGCAGAAGTCCGCCACGCACTTGACGGCGCCACGTGGTAAATATCTTCGGCGAAGGAATCTGTGAGCTGTGTCAGGCGGCGAAAATGTCTGAGTGGTTCTATGAAGATGACGAGTGCTGGATAGCCGAATGCGAGAGTTGCTCTGTGCCCATGGTGGTGTGGCGAGAACACAATGCCTTCCCTGACGAGGATGTAAAAACGCGTCTTCATGAGAGGTTGGCAGAGATTGTCTCTGAATTCTTTACCTTCGAGATGCGTATCGATGATGACATGCGCACAATTCCTGACCACTACCACGCTCATGCGCGTCCGAAAAAGGGTTTTTTCGGTCATGGAATGCGTAAACCGACCTAACTAAAGAACTACCGTTACAGAATGTTGACTGACGGCTCCAAGGCACCGAAGATTGAATTACTCGATCAAAATGGGAAAAAGTTCTCACTAACTTCAATGGGAAAGAAAAAGGTATTGGTTTACTTCTACCCAAAGGCAGATACTCCTGGTTGCACCACACAGTCATGCGGACTGCGTGATATCAAGGACGACATTGGTCGAACTGTGATCGTAGGGATTAGCCCTGACAAACCCGAAAAGCAAAAGAAATTCGATGACAAATACGAACTTGGTTTTACATTGCTTGCTGATACAGAACATGTTGTAGCTGAAGCGTTCGATGTGTGGAAAGAGAAATCCATGTACGGCAAAAAGTACATGGGCATTGTTCGGTCCGCTTTTCTTATTCAGGACGGAATTGTTCTGAATGCGTGGTACAAGGTCTCGCCGGCAGATACTCCAACGAACTTGTTGAAGGAATTGAAGAAATGAGTGCGTTTCCGTTGCCCATTGATGTGTTGCCACATCGCCCTCCGTTCCTTTTTATTGACCGTGTGACATCTCTTGAAGTGGGAGTCAACGCAATTGGTCACTGGAAACTCACTGGCGATGAATGGTTCTTTCCTGGCCATTTTCCGGGTCGGCCCACGTTGCCAGGCGTGTTGATGTGTGAAGCCATTGCTCAATTGGGCGCTTATGCGCTGTTGACAGATCCGTTGCATCAGTCGAAGCTCCCGCTGTTTGGTGGGCTTGATGGCGCTCGCTTTCGTCGTCAGGTTGGCCCAGGCGATGAATTGGAATTGCAGGCAACACTTGGTCGTATCAGTGCTCGTGGCGGCAAGGGTTCTGGCCGGGCCTTACTCAACGGCAAGGTCGCGTGCGAATGCGACTTGATGTTCGTTCTTGTTGATCGGTAAGTACATGAGACAGGTGTCTGTCGGTCCCGAATCATTGCAAGTGGGTGACTATGTTGTGCGCAAGTACGAGCCATCAGATGCTCCCGCTTTGGTGGAAGCCGTCACCGCAAGCTGTGAACACCTTCGGCCATGGATGCCATGGATCAAGTTTGAACCACAAACTGTGACGCAACGTGAAGTGTTAATCAAGACTTGGAGCAAAGCGTGGGAAAATTGCACAGAGTTCGTGATGGGCATCTTCTTGGGAAGTCGCGTGGTTGGCGGAACTGGCCTGCACCTGCGTGGAGACATCAACACGGTGGAAATTGGCTATTGGGTTCATGTTGATTTCGTTGGCAAAGGAATCGCTACTGAGGTTTCACGAATATTGACAGAGACTGCATTTTCAATCTGGCCCGAAATTGACATTGTTGAAATACATCACGATGAAGCAAATGTCGCATCGGGAAAGGTCCCAGACCGGTTGGGATTTGAGCATGTCTCTACAGGGCAGAGAGAACCTGAAGCACCTGCTGAAAGCGGAGTGATGTATCGCTGGGAAAAGAAACGGCCGAAATAGTTATTCGGGCGGACCGATAATGACGGAACCGTTGTGTCCACCAAAACCGAAGTTGTTTGAGATCGCAGGACCTGGAACCCACGAACGAGCTGCACCCATGACCAAATCAATATCCATGGCCGGATCAAGTTCCGTAGTTCCTGCAGTTGGGGGAATCATTTTGTGTTGCATGGAAAGAACTACTTGAGCAGCTTCCAGTGCACCCGCGGCGCCTAGTGCATGGCCAGTGACGCCCTTACCGCTAGTGACAGCTACGCCACGTGGGCCAAAGACATGAGTCATTGCTGCAGCTTCTGCGGAATCGTTGAGCGGTGTCGATGTTCCGTGTGCATTCACAAGCTTGATGTCGCTTGCTGTGATGCCTGCATCATCGAGCGCAAGATTCATGCATGCAATTGCACCGGTGCCGCCAGGCGCGGGTGCAGTGATGTGATGGGCATCTGCATTACTTGCGGAGCCCAAAATTTCACCAAGAATCTTTGCTCCACGAGCTACCGCAAGGTCATAGCGCTCGAGAATAAATACTGCTGCGCCTTCGCCCATCACGAAACCATCGCGGGTTGTGTCGAATGGTTTTGAAGATCCCGTAGACGACAGTGCAGTCATGTTGCCGAAACCAGCAAGAGAAGTAAGAGTGGCGGCGCATTCAGCCCCGCCGGTAGCGACTGCGTCGCATCGTCCCCATGCAATCAACCGAGCTGCGTATCCGATTGCGTGAGTGCCGGCTGCACATGCAGTACAGATGGTCTCGTTAGGACCCTGCAATCCGTATTTCATAGAGATCGCTGCACCTGATGCATTGGCCATCATCATTGGGACAAGGAAAGGTGAGACGCGACGTTCACCTTTTTCGACACGAACAATTACTTGTTCTTCTAATGTGTGCAGACCACCGATTCCGGTTGCAAAGATTGTGCCAAATCGAGCTGGATCGACATTCAGATCTCCGGCTTGCTCGAACGCTTCGGCAGCGGCTGCTAGAGCCAACTGTTCCACTCTGTCTGCCCGTCGTGCATCTTTAGGAGAGTCGAAATATGGCTGAGGATCCCAGTCAGGTATTTCAAGGGAGCGAGTATTGGTGATACCCGGCCCCATAAGCCCGTTCCAGTACGCCTCTTTACCAATCCCACAAGGAGCAACAACTCCTAGCCCTGTGATTGCTACGCGATGTCCGACACCCTTCATGGCAGGAAAGATGTTGGTTACAGCTTGCCGACGATGACGTCGAATGCTTGACCGACTGTTTTGACTTCAGCAAGGTCTTCCTCTGGAACTTCAATTCCGAACTCTTCTTCAAGAGCCATGACAAGTTCAACCACGTCGAGTGAGTCTGCATCAAGGTCATCTGCGAAATTGGCGGTGGGGACGACTTGTGAGGCGTCTACTGAAAGTGTTTCTACTGCGCACTTGACAAAGCGGCTAAATAGTTCTTGATCCATGGGGTGTATCTCCTTGTTAGGTGTTCTAGTTTCTCACAAAGTGCGCTGATAGTCAGCCATTGGCTTTTCAGGCGCGGTGTTTGTGAATTAATGGCCCATGCCAAGGCCGCCATCGACAGGAATAACAGCCCCTGTGATGTACGCAGCATCTGGACCAGCCAAAAATGCCACAACTCCAGCAATCTCGTCGGTCGTAGCCATTCGGGCGAGGGGAACAGAGGCAGAGATTTGATCGAGACGTTCCTGACCAAGTGAAGCGGTCATATCTGTTTCTACTGGGCCTGGTGCGACGACATTGACCGTGATTGAGCGTGAACCAAGTTCGCGAGCGAGTGATCGAGCAAACCCGACGAGACCCGCTTTTGAGGCAGCATAATTTGCTTGGCCAGCTGAACCGAGAAGACCAACAACAGATGACATCAGAATGATTCGCCCTTTTCGTGCGCGAAGCATGCCTTGTGTTGCACGCTTCACAACTCGAAACGTTCCTGTGAGATTGGCGTCAAGCACTCCGGCAAAATCTGTTTCGCTCATTCGCAAAAGGAGTGTGTCTTTTGTGACGCCTGCATTAGACACCAAGATTTCTACTGGCCCGAAGTGTGCTTCGATGGCAGTGAAGGCTGCATCAACTTGAGCAGTGTCTGTGACGTCGCACTTGACACCGAAAAATTGTGGGGGTGGAGGAGACGAGTTGTACGTAACCGCCACTTTGTCGCCGAGGGCGGCAAATCGCTCAGCACACGCAAGACCAATGCCGCGTGAGCCCCCTGTGATTAATACAACTCTGCTCATTGCGCACCCCATCGTATGACAGCACTAGCTGCGGTCATACCTGCGCCGAAGCCAACCATTAGTACGAGATCTCCGTCCTTGGGTCGAACTTGTCCGAAGTCTCCGAACATGGCAAGCGGTATGGACGCAGAAGACGTGTTACCGGTTTCATGAACAACAACTGCGACTTTGTCCATCGGTACCCCCAACTTGTCACAAGCAGACGTAATGATGCGGATGTTCGCTTGGTGAGGAATTACAACAGAAAGTTGATCTGCTGTAACACCTGCAGCAGCCATTGATTTCTGTGCACTGTCGACCATGATGCGAACTGCACGACGGAACACTTCCTTGCCGTCCATATGAATGAATCCACCTATCTCGGTGTACAGAATTTCTTCAGCGCTTCCGTCGGCATCAAGATCCCAACCGAGTAATTGTCCGTGACCAGTAGTGCTTTCTAAGACCGCAGCGCCCGACCCATCAGCAAACAGAATTGCTGTGTTGCGGTCGGTCCAATCAGTAATGCGTGACAGGGTGTCAGTTCCGATAACAAGGATGCGTTGTGCACCCATTGCTATTAGTCCGTGAGCTGTGACCATTGCATAAACGAAACCCGAACACGCTGCGTTGATGTCAAACGCTCCACAGCGCAAGCCCAGGGCATTTTGCACTGTGGCAGACGTAGCAGGCACTGTGCGATCCGGAGTGGTGGTGGCTAAAACTAGAGCGTCAATGGAATGTGGATCAATGCCTGCCATATCAATTGCGGCACGACCGCTTGAGATACTGAGTTCTGCGGTTGAACCACCTATATGTCGGCGATGAATACCTGTGCGTTCGCGGATCCATTCATCATTGGTGTCCATGGTTTGAGACAATTCATCATTGGTGACAGTCTTGTGTCCTAATGCGGTGCCCCAGCCAATAAAGCGAGCACCGCGAACATTGTCTGGTATCTGAGGCATGAATTCTCCGCGATCTCTTTCAGTGTCTACTTCGTGCGCAACCATGCAATGGGCTGACGCGATGTGACTCGTTCGCCTTCAACTGCGATATAACTCTGCACGATGCCGGCGAATGGGGAACGAACTTCGGTTTCGCCAACATGTCCGATGAGTTGTCCTACCTCAATAGTCATACCGCTTGAGATTCCGCCTATTGGAGTGAATACCCCCGCAGATGGACTAACGACTAATCGTTCGATAGCAAACAGATGCTCGCCCTCATGTTGTCCAGCAGCCAGTGGAGCAGAAGCGTCTACCCATTCAATGAGCTTGTCTAATTCATCTGGAGTAGCAACGCTGATAGTGCGCGCAGCTTGCACTGTGCGTTTTGCCATGCCGGTCAAGACACCGCCTGGTCCTAATTCCACAAATCCTGTGACTCCAGCTTCAGCAAGAGTCAGAAGGCAATGTTTCCATCGCACAGGATTCGATAGTTGTGCAGACAGTAAAGATGACCATTCTTCTCCAGTTGCATGCATCAGAGCATCAACATTTGATACAACCGGAACTTCTGTGTCACGTGGACTTGCATCTGCGATTGCGATGCGCAATCGATCGCGTGCAGCAGTCATAAACGGAGTGTGAAAAGCCCCTGCCACTTGAAGTGGCATGACCTTTTTTGCACCCAATTCTTTGGCAACTGTTCCAGCAGCGGCAACACCGGCCGGAGACCCTGCGATAACAACTTGTCCGGGGGCATTGAAGTTGGCAACCCATACGTCACTGTCTGCGCGTCTGCATGCAACCTCTACTAGATCATCGTCAAGTCCCAATATTGCAGCCATGGTTCCGGGAGAAGCAAGACCAGCTTCATGCATGGCATCGGCTCGTTCAACAACTAAACGGACACCGTCTTCAAAAGACAAAGCACCAGTCGCTGTCAGTGCTGTGTATTCGCCAAGACTGTGACCCGCACAAAAACTTGGTTCAATTCCTAAGCGTTCAACCGCGTCCAAAACCATGAGGCTTGAAACAAATGTTGTTAATTGCGCATTTCGTGTGTCGCGTAAAACTTCTGCATCGGCATCAAGCAACAATGCGCCAACATCTCGGCCCGCAACTTCGGACGCTTCATCAACTAGATCCCAGCTCTCGCTGTCTATCCAGGGGCGACCCATGCCGGGTCTTTGCGACCCTTGACCGGGAAATGTAAAGGCAAGCACTGCTAAAACCTTAGACGGCACGTTGCCAGCAGTGTGGACTACTAGTTAGTAAGGCTCAGCAGGGAAGTGCCGATACCATGGTTGACCCTGGCCCGAGTGGCGGAATGGCAGACGCGACGGACTCAAAATCCGTTGCTCGAAAGGGCGTGTGGGTTCGAGTCCCACCTCGGGCACCCAGGAAATCCATACACTTAAGGTGTATGGGACATCGACTACTGCAACGGCGTCTCACGCAGGTCTCTGCTCGAATGCGAGAGCTGTCTGAAGAACTCCGAGTCGTACAAGACCAGATGACGCACATTGTGGATGAAGCAGACGAGAAGTCATTGCGCGCTTTGGTGTCTGAGACCCCGAGCGCCGCGTTCGAATATCGCGAAGCAAAGAAACATGCTGACGTTATTCAAAGACTCCATGGTCAGTTGACCGCCGAATTGGCAGATCTAGAGCGCCGAATGAATAATCTCTTAGATCGTATGAAGGAACCAAGCGTATGAGTATTCGAGTAGTCATCGCTGAAGATGAAGCAATTATCCGACTCGATCTGAAAGAGACGCTCGAAGAAGAGGGTTACGAAGTTGTTGGCGAAACTGGCAGAGGCGATAAAGCAGTCGATTTAGTGCGCGAGCTTCGTCCTGATTTGGCAATCCTTGATATCAAGATGCCGGGCATGGACGGAATTGAAGCTGCCAGATTGATTACTAAAGACAGAATTTGCGGAGTATTGGTCTTAACTGCATTCAGTCAGCGTGAAGTCATCGAACAGGCACGTGATGCTGGTGCGTTGGCGTATCTTGTGAAACCGTTCCAAAAGACTGACCTCGTACCAGCTATCGAAGTCGCCATTGCTCGTTTCAGAGAAATGCAAGCTCTTAATGGCGAGGTTGATGCGCTCGAGGAACAACTTGAGACTCGTAAATCAATTGATCGTGCAAAAGGGATACTGATTGATCAATGCGCGATGTCAGAGTCGGACGCGTACGGGTTCATTCAACGTGGAGCAATGAATCATCGTGCCACCATGAAAGCAGTTGCAGACATGGTGATTGCTGGCGATTTGCGCCCAGAATAGATATGAGAGTTTTCCCATGATGATCATGGCGTTAGACGGAAACTCTCTTGCGTACCGGGCTTTCTATGCTCTGCCTGAAGACATGTCGAATGCGAGTGGCCAAGTTACTAATGCCGTGTACGGATTCACCACGATGTTGTTGACCTTGATGCGTGACCATAAACCCGATGGTGTGGTGGTTGTTTTTGACCGACCAGAACCAACGTTTCGTCACGATGCGATTCCTGAATATAAAGCGCAACGCGAAAAAGCGCCAGACATTTTGTTTCAGCAACTAGGGATGATCAGAGAACTGCTTGACGTACTGGGAATCACATGGTGGGAAAAAGCTGGCTTCGAGGGCGATGACCTAATTGCCACGGTCGCAGAACATGGTGA
>CAFBQH010000004.1_pt1 | contig 26969 bp, 26 predicted proteins | sample 7269951 | NCBI WGS metagenome assembly CAFBQH01 (sample SAMEA6814174, study PRJEB35770) | freshwater metagenome | biome: Freshwater; feature: Freshwater reservoir; material: water | place: Czech Republic | collected 2016-11-09 | depth 30m m
GTTATCAACGCGTACGTAGCAGCAATGCTCGGCACTCAAAGATCTCTGTGGATGATGGTTGAGAACACAAGCATCACCACTGTCAAACTAAGTGAGACTCCAAGCGTTTTAACACTTAATGATTGCAGTCATCTCTACGATCTCCTGCAAAAGTAGGACGACTAGTCAATAGCTGTAGACGGTGTAACTACAAGATTGCACACCGCAAACCAAAACGTCGTGGCCCCAACGATATGAAAAGCGACCAAAGCAACTGGTACTCCGGTGAAGTACTGGCCATACCCAATTGCTCCCTGAAACACTGAAGCCAGTAATAACGCCTGCACAGCATCAATAGTGGAACTATCTGATGCATACCGTTTAGTGGCGAAAGCAAGATATACGACCAAACCAATCGTGATGATCACAGTGATGCTGTGCACTCGAGCAACACTGGCCAATGCGAACCCGAGACGAATGGCCTTTTCATCTCCAGCATGGGGTCCTGTAGCAGTCACGACAGTGCCGGTGATCAATGCAAGTATCGAAAAGAGGCCAACCAAACGGATAGGGACCACTATCTCTCGACGTGCGTGACGAAAATATGTCTTCGGCATTCCTCCACTTCGACGAAACAGAACAAAAGCGTTTCCAACTAGACACAACGAAACCAAAAAGTGACCCATATTTGCATAAGGGTTGAGACCAGTCAGAACAACGATTCCACCAATAATGATTTGAGCAATAACTCCTAGAACTAATCCCCACGCCAGCAGCACTAGATCTTTACGTTTCGGTTTTCGCACATGAGCAAGAAGAACAGCAGCAATAACACTGAACGAGACAACACCGGTAAACAATCTGTTGGCCTGCTCTATCAATGTGTGACCTGTCGAGACATCGACGAACTTCGTGTCATTGCAACGAGGCCAATCAGCGCATCCAAGACCAGAACCTGTGAGGCGAACCATGGCGCCAGTAAAGATGATGATGGAAAGCGACCCAAGGGCTGTTCCAACGACAGTTCTAAACGTTCTCTGCGAGACAGTTACCACGCTTCCTACTGTACGGCGGCAAGGACTCCTCAGTCCGTCTAGCGCCACCCCGACACAAGTGGCTACGGTCACATACATGATCACTTCCTTTGACGACTACCCCATTCATCAGACGTCCGAGCCAATTGCCCACACAGAGTCGGGCGACCCAAGTGCATATGACAGGTACTTCTTCAATGGGTATTCGCGTGATGGCGAAATATTTTTTGCTGCAGCCATGGGTTTGTATCCGAACCGTCACGTCATTGACGCATCCTTCAGCGTTATTCGCAACGGTGAACAGATCAACGTTCACACGTCTGGTCGTGCCCCAATGGATCGAGCCGAGTGCACGAAAGTCGGTCCTATCTCTATTGACGTCATCACGCCGATGAAGAAGCACCGCATCACTGTGGAAGCTCCAGAACACGGCATCCGTGCTGACCTCACGTATCAGGCCTCGTCACTTCCATATGAAGAGCCACCATTCTTAGTTCGTGCGGGAAACCGAAAAGTTATGAGCTACACACGACTGACTCAATTAGGTACCTGGAGCGGATGGCTCGAAGTAGATGGTGTTCGCATTGAAGTGAGCCCAGAAAATGTTGTTGGTTCTCGGGACCGTTCGTGGGGAATACGTGGAATAGGTGAACGTGTGCAAATGGGAGCACCGCTCAACCTTCCACCACAGTTTTATTGGCTATGGGCCCCAGTTTGGTTCGAGGGCTTTGGCACCGTGTTTGATGTCAATGAATATTCCGATGGTCAACGCTGGCACGAATCGGGTGCAATGTTGATTGGGGCCGACACCATCAAGCATGCCCATGCTGTCTCATATGACTATGCATGGGAGAACAACACACGACGCGCTGAAAAATTCTCGCTCTCGTACAAGTTTGCAAACGATTCCGCAGAGCTTGTGTTTACTCCAATCGTTCACTTTCAAATGAACGGCTTGGGATATCTTCACCCCGAATGGGCCCATGGCAACTGGAAGGGTGAACTGGAAACTGGCGGTGACAGATTTTCTGTGCCCGTTGAAGACCCATTGTTGCTACACAACCTGCACACACAAACTCTCAGCACAGTCGTTTGCACTCTGTCTGACGGAACCGTGCATCGTGGAATCGGCGTACTAGAAACTTTGGTTCTCGGAGCTCACGATCCGTCAGGATTTACAGGAGTAAGCGACGGCCACTCGAAGGGTTAACCATGCTTGATGGTCATACCGCCATCAACCACAAGCGCTGCGCCGTTTGTATAAGACGCGGCTGGTAAACACAAACTTAAAGTCATCTGCGCAACTTCTTCTGGAATTCCATAGCGACGAAGTGGAACTTTACGTCTGGCATACTTTTCCTTGTCATCTTGCTCAATGCCCGCAGTCATTGCTGTATCGATGGGACCCGGGCAAATCGCGTTGACCGTTATATTGTGACGACCAAGCTCAACAGCACAATTCTTCGTCAGCCCGATCACTGCATGTTTAGAAGCTGTGTATGCAGATAAACCACCCGTCGCAACTATTCCTTCCGTTGACGCGATGTTGACCACGCGGCCACCATTTGGTGCCTTCATCAGATACGGCAAACACAGTCTGATGAGGTGGGCATGAGCGGAAACATTAATGGCAAGCGTTTGATCCCAATTCTGTAGAAACGAATCTTCGTCAGAAAAAACTGAAGTAACAAGACTCACCCCGGCGTTGTTGATCAACACATCAACGCCTCCCCACGCATCAACCACTGCCGCAACCAATTCATTACGGCCCTGGGGCGTTGACACGTCGCCTGTCACTCCCCGAACCCGGTCCGGGCCGTATTCAGCAGTGATTTCAGCAACCACCGCGGCAACGCCACTGGCATCACGATCAGCCACTACGACGTGAGCTCCCTGGTCGGCAAACACATGGGCAGTTGCCCTCCCCATACCGCTTCCGGCTCCCGTGATGAGGACCCGTGCCCCCTCCACACTCCTCGACAACTTGCTTAATCCCATGACAACGCCCTCCTGGTCATCAGTTGACCGAAAACCCATGTTCTCACACGAATTGCCGGCAAATCCTGCCCGAGCCCTCTCTGTCCCCACCACTATTTGTGTTGAGACGCCCACTGAAGTCACTCTCAGTGGTCTTCTAAACATTTTCTGTGAGAAATTCCTCAAGTTCTGCCCAGACCTGCCGATCCCTATAGCGGATCAAAAACAGGGAGCAGACACATGTCTCACAACCACACAAAATTCATCAGTCGCATTGTCATCGCAGGAGCAACCCTTTCTATGGGACTCGTGCTGGCTCCAGCAGGAGCATCAGCATCGACTGGTCACATCGCAGTTTCTTCTTCATCAGCGAAACCAGCACCTGGACAACCCTCCTTCGGTGACAAGGGAGCTCACGTCGTTGCCGTACAAAAGGCAATACTTCGCAACGGATTCTCTCTTGCCGGTGGAGCCAATGGAGTTTTCAACAAGTCAACTCAACGCGCTCTGAAATCTTTCCAAAAAGTTGTTGGGTTGAAAGTCACTGGTGTTGTTGACTCTGCAACTGCAAAAGTTTTGAAGATCTCCACAGCGTCAAGCACCACAGTCGAAGCAACGACCACAACAGTTGCTCCTGCTCCAACCACAACTATTCCTGCTGTTGTCTACCCATTCACTACTGCAACCCTTCCAGTACGTGGTGCTAAGGGAGACGCTGTCATCGCGATTCAAAAGGCTCTTACTGCTGCTGGTTTTGTCGTCAAAGGCGGAATTGATGGTGCGTTTGGTTCAGGAACAACTTCGACCATCACAACATTTCAAACAGCAAAGGGTCTTCAGGCAACTGGAACTCTTGATGTTGCCACGGCTGTAGCTCTTGCTCTCATCGCTCCAGTGGCTGCTCCGGTTGCTGCACCTGTACAAAACGCAAGCGTCAACGTTGCAAGCACAACCACTCTTCTCGACCCATCTTCATTGCCAGTGCGCGGAAACAGCGGCGATAATGTTCGCACAGTACAAAAGGCGCTAATTGCGGCCGGTATTGAAATCAAAGGTGGAGCAGATGGAGTGTTCGGCGGAGCAACATACATCGCGTTGCAGAAGTTTCAGACAGCTAAAGGTCTTCAGGTCACTGGGAAACTAAACACACCAACGGCAGCAAAACTTGGTGTGATTGCAGCGCCTGCGGTATCCATCGCAGTATTCCCAGTTCAAGGCGTATGCAGCTACTCAAATACATGGCACGCACCTCGTGGTGGTGGCCGCGAACACTTGGGAGTCGACATCATTGCCAAAGAAGGAAACCTTCTGTACGCAGTAGCTGACGGAACAATCACCAAGCTCTACACAGTTGGTACCGACAAACTTGCAGGCAACGGTGTCCGCTTGACTCAGGCTGATGGCACCTATTTCTTCTACGGCCACATGTCGAAGCTTGCCGACGGCATCACCATCGGAACCAAAGTCAAGGCGGGTCAGGTTATTGGTTATGTCGGAAAAACTGGAGATACCAACACTCCTCACCTTCACATCGAAGTACACCCTCTTGGTGGCGACGCAATTGATCCGACACCAATAGTTGCTGCGGTTGATGCGTGTTCAGTTACTACCCCACTCGCAGTTCCCGCAGCATAAAAGTTCTCCGCTCTTGTTCTTGTCACACGATCCAGTGACAAGAACAAGAACGTTGAATGAACCGTTACAGACGTACCTCGTAGAAAGCATTGACGGAATGATCCACGTCTAGTTTTCGAAATTTTGTAAATCCGGCTTCAAGTGCCATCGACTCTGCTTTAGCGGCAGATAACCCAAGGGTTCCTAGTCCTTCACCGTTCGGTTCTGACATTGCTGACGACATGCAACTCAACACGCTAATTCCGTACAGCAAAGAAGCCATCGGGTTCTTTGAAACATTCAGCTCCAAAGATTCCTGAGCCTTTATGTCAACCAGTAGCCATGTCCCATCATCTTTAAGCGCCTGGCGAATTGTCTTCATCATTGCGGTGGGTTGAGTCATGTCATGGATGCAATCGAAAGTACAAATGAGGTCATACCGATGATCATCAGCAATCGCGTGATCACGTGGGTCAAAGAACGAGACGTTATTGATTCCAGATTCAGCCTTACGTTCTTCTGCGCGCTCAAGCGCAAACTGCGAAATATCGAAACCTTCAATGTTGCTTAATGGAAAAGTCTTTCCCATTAGTAATGCAGCGCCACCTGATCCGCATCCGATATCTGCAACCAATGCGCCAGCCTTCAATTTGTCTGCAACCCCTTGCAATGCTGGCAACACGATTGGAATTAAAAAATTCTGATTCCACGGCTCGAAACTTCGTTCAATACCCACAGCCCCTTCTGGACCATGAGAGTCATAATCATGACCAACTCCTGTTCGGAAAGCTTCAGGCATGTGTTCTAAGGCCGCCATTGTTTGTGGAAGTCGGTGGAACATTCCCATTCCGTACGCAGGGTGCGATGGCGTCGCAAGCACTGCTACACCTTCAGGCGATAAGTGATAAATCGGATGCTCTGCAGACAGGTCAGCACACGTCACGATTCGAGCTGCGACTTGATTGTGTAGCCATTCCCTCACCCATCGTTCATGGAGACCAGCTTTAGACGCAAGAGTCTCAGATGAGTCACCCTCTACAGATGAGGCCATCACTTCGTACAATCCCAATCGATCGCCCAAATGAATCATTCCGGCCGTGACCGCGCCTTCCAATTTGCTGAACACACCAAAAGAAAACATCTTTAGTGCATCGGGGTCAACTGCTCTTTGTTCTGTCATACACCGAATCTAGAACAACGCCAGTTGATCATCGCCACTCAGTACGTGCGCATCTCCACCGGTAAATGTTCATTTCCTGACAATTGACTGAGTCCGAAGGTCATACCATCACCAATTTCGAACACTTCAAGACGGTTTATTGTCGCATGACCAATAACGAGGCGTTCCCACTCCCAAGGAGTTGGAGGGAAGCCAAGCATGTGGCAGATACTGACACTGCTGGTACCTGCGTGAGCGACTAGCAACACACGCGATTCCGGTTTGAAAGATTGCAATCGTGTCCACACAGGTAGGGCGACCTCCGCGCGAACTAGTCCTCGCTCTTCAAGAAAGAGACTCGTTCCAACATTGATTCTCTGCACAAACTCATCGACCGGTTCACCGCCTTCAAGACCGCGCCATCTTTCGTGTGAAGGTTTGGCTTTTTCATTGCGCCATGCTTCAGCGGCTTTTTCTTCTGGAGTTCCATGCCATATCGGATTGCGAATTTCTTCTAACCAAGGAGCAATCACAAGATCCATATTCAAAGCACTGAGAATTGGAGCTGCTGTTTGCTGCGTTCGGACAAGCGGCGAAACGAAAACTTCGTCGAAATTTTGGGACGCTGCCCATTTGCCGAGCAGTTCGGCCTGTTTATGCCCTCGAACCGTGAGAGGCGGGTTATCAACGCTAAGACTGTCGCGAACCCACTCGGGCTCGGCGTGGCGCACAAAAACTATTTCCATGCCATGCACTGTAGAACGAAAGACCCTAAGCGAACGACACTAATTGGGCACGGTGAACACAAGGCCACATCCGTCGAATGCACGCTGAAATTGACTTTGGTATTGCGCAAGATTGGCAGTCGCGGCGCTGACGTCATAGATACTCGACAATGCAGTTCCGAGACATTCGGCCTCGATATCAGTAACAGTGAGCCCAAATTGAGATGCGATCACTGAACCCATCACGGCCAGTTCGGATGTGTCATTAATCGTGTTGACCGGTGGGTCGGTCGCAAGTGGGCTAGGTATTGAATTCATCGGAAGCGTCACCTCGCCATCTGGTCTTGGTGCATAGGTCGACGGTAGACCGCATTTTTCAATTACAACTGCTTCAATAGCATTTGCTTCATGCAAGGAAGCTTCTGACCCCAAAGCAGCAGCAGATGAAACTGCTTCAGAAACTTCTAAGGCGCGATTGACATCCCAACCGACGTCTTCCATCGCGCCGACAAACAATGCAATCTTCTTAGCAAGTGCAGTGGCCTCTTCAGAAACCGTCTCGTTCGTCACTGAGTCCACTGCTAATTCGTAGGCCTTGGTCGACTCGCTACGCAATTTGGCATATGCATCTTCAGAGAAATTGTCTAGCCCTTGAGAAAAACTCGTAACGTAACCCGAAATTGAATTGGCGTCACTACAACTATCGCTGCCTTGGCCTCCACACGATGTCATCGCAAGAAACAACAACCCGACACCAACGAAATGTCGCATCTGCTGAGCGCGTTCGGCCGTACGTTTCACATGTTTAGTCTGCCAGTACCTGACTGCCTCCAGCCGCCATCTACCATTTATACATGGACAACATAAATGCAGCTTTGATGGTTCTTCGTATCAGTGTCGGAGTTTCAATGGCCTACCACGGCCTCAACAAGGCTAAGAGCGTGCGCGGGACTGCTGCTTGGTTCTCCAGTCTCGTCATGAAGTGGCCAAAACTTCAGGCATATTCAGCTATAGCTACGGAAATCGCGGGTGGCCTTGGATTGGCGTTCGGACTGATGACACCACTGTGTTTGGCAGCAGTCGTTGCGCTAATGGTCGTAGCGATCATCACTGTTCATCGATCAGTTGGCTATTTCATTTTCTTACCAAATGGAGGTTGGGAGTATTGCGCTTCCATCATCGCTGTGTGTGCAGCGCTGTCGCTCACTGGGCCTGGTGCATGGTCATTCGATGACGCCATTGGTTTGAACCTTGCTCTGAATCATTGGGCCGTACCTGCCGGAATAGTTGCCGCCGTGTGTCATCTGGCTCTGTGCTGGCGCCCACCATCGAGCGCCGTTACGCCCTAGCCTTGTCGTGTGCTTCTCAAAAAAATCACTCGCGGCCTACTTGTCTCCATCTGCGTTCTCATCGCTGTCATGTGGGTGTACGCCTTCGGTTTTGCGCCGCGCGAAAGTTTCAACAAGATCAACGACACTGCCTGGCAAGCTCGTGCGCAAGCTCATTGCAAAACGGCCGAGGACCAGAGATTTTCGATACAGGATCTGACACCAATGAAAGCCGATGATCCGGCGGCATTGGCATCAAAGGCAAAACTCGTTGAGACAGCTACTGACTTTTTGGAAAATGCAATCAATCTCATCGCTTCAGATAAGCCCAGCGACGCAAAGGGACAAGAGCTGGTTCCGGAATGGATCGCTGACTACCGCATCTATATTGCAGACAGACGGGCGTTCATAGTTGCTCTTCGCAACGCAACCACTCGTCCATATTTTGCCGAAACAGACATCGAAGGCGTACCGGTCAGTGAACGCATTAGTAAGTTCGCTAGAGAGAACAACATGAAGACATGTCAAACTCCCTACGACTTGTCCGTCTAGTCGACCTTTACCCAACCGAGAGACTCGTCATATCGACGAATGACTTTTGCAGGAGAACCAACCGCAACTGAGAAATCAGGAATGTCCTTGGTGACGACTGAATTAGCTCCTATAACAACATGCTTTCCGATTGTTACTCCAGGCAAAACAACCGCACCATGGCCAAGCCATGAGCCGTCGCCTATCACTACAGGACGTTCAGGTTGTGATTGTTGCGATATCGGCCTCGTGACATCTTCATATCCGTGATTCTGGTCAGTGATGTACACGTGATGACCCGTCCACACATCATTTCCAATCTTTATGGAGAAGTGGCCAACAATTCCGCTTCCGCGTCCAATCAGGCATCGATCACCGATTGACACAACCACTTGTGAAATGCACTCTTGACCAGGAACCATGCCCGCCGACAAAGCAACGCCTGGCCCTATCAAGGTGTCATCGCCAATCGATATGTATTGCTCGTTAAAGATGGTGGTGGGCTTCCACATGATGAGACTTCGAGCTCCAAAAGATGCAAACTTCTTGCCCCTAGAGTCATGTGCACTTGTTGAAGCCCAGAACGTCAATCGTCTGTTTAAATCAACAAAGACTCGCCCTACTAATTGTCCCAACATGGTCAACACGCTAGTGAACGGACAACTAATCGCAGGTACCGTATTGGAATGACTAGCGACATACGAACTATCTCCACCCCATCAGGTTCAATCTCGGGGAAAACAACTCCGAATGGAGGTTCTGAATATCTCGGAATTCCGTTTGCTACTGCTGGTCGGTTTGAAGCCCCAGTAGATATCACGACCGGATACGACAATTTTGACGCTTCTCAGTATGGATACATTTGCCCCCAGACGCCAGGCATGCTGGAACAAGCTCTCAATATGGATCCGAGCCACATGAACGAAGATTGTCTGAATCTCAATGTGTATGTTCCTCATGATCCTGTCGAGTCACAGCCATTACCGGTTCTCGTTTGGATTCACGGTGGCGCATACACAAATGGCGCTGGGTCTGTTGCGTGGTATCACGGGGCTTCTCTGGCATCGCGTGGCTGCGTCGTGGTTACCATTAATTACCGCCTAGGTTCATTGGGTTTCCTCGGCGATGAAAACTACGGAACACTCGACATGTTGTCGGCGTTGCGTTGGGTGCAGCGCAATATCTCTAGCTTCGGTGGAAACACCAGCAACGTGACTATTTTTGGTGAATCAGCCGGTGGATCCGCAGTGATATCTCTCCTAGCGTCAAAAGAAATAAGCGGACTTGCTCACAAGGCGTGGGCAATGAGTCCATCGATTAATCAATTACGTAACTACGACAGATCACAAGAACTTCTGCAGCAATTCCTTGACATCGCTGGAGTCACAACAATAGAAGAAGCACGACGCTTGTCGATGGAAGAAATACTTGCGATTCAACAGACACAGATGGCATCCGAAACTAAGGAATTCGATTTCTACTCTCCAACAGCCGGAGGTACTGCACTAGCAAAAGACATTCTTGACACAGCAGCGCGATCACCAATCCCGCTAGTTGTCGGAACCAATCGAGACGAGAATAAGTTGTGGTCTACATTTGACCCGCTGTTGATTGGTGCAGATCAATCTCGATGGGAAGAATTCACTGTCGAAACATTCGGAGACAAAGCTGCAGACGCCAGAATTGCATACGAGATGTTGCGCCCTGGTGAAGCGCCTGGAGGCCTGATGTCGGCGGTCAGTACTGACACAGGCTTTCGCCAACCTGCCCAGCGACTTTGTGAAGCACGAACCAACAACAACGTTCCCACGTGGATGTATTGGTTCACATGGCCAACTCCGGTATTCGGTGGCGGTGTCGGTTGTTGTCATGCATTAGACATTCCCTTTGCGTTCGACAACCTTCATGCTGAAGGTGCTGAAATGATGACAGGAGACGGACCAGAACGAGCCGGTATCGCAGATCGATTTGCATCGGAAATCGTCGCATTTGCTACCCATGGGCATCCCAGCTGGAGCCAATTCAATCTCTCTGATCGCCCGACTCTGGTGATCGACACGAACACCCAGCTCGTAAACGACCCAGAACCAGCAATCCGACTCCTGTTCGCGTAGCAGTCAAGAAGCCCAACTAACTTCGCCTCAAACCGCCCATAACCTAGAAGCGCAAAGGAGGCGACCCCATGAATATGCAGCGCACGAAGATCACTGTTCCGAGCCTCGCCGACTACAAACTCAATCGCGTGCCCTTAACCATGGTTACTGCGTACGACTCAACCTTTGCAGCAATAGTTGATGAAGCCGGTGTAGATCTGATTTTGGTAGGTGACTCCGTCGCAACAGTGATGCAAGGTCATCGCAACACACTTCCAGTGTCTATGGACCACATGGAATACCACGTGCAAATGGTTGCTTCAGCAAAACCTAAAGCTCTTATTATTGGCGATCTTCCATTCGGCTCATATCAAACATCTCCACGTGATGCAGTCATCAATGCCGTCAGACTGGTGAAGGCCGGCGCAGAAATCGTCAAGCTTGAAGGTGGCATTCATTCGCGCGATGCAATTGAAGCAATAGTGCGTGCCGACATTCCTGTCATGGGGCATATTGGTCTAACTCCTCAGAGCTACCACCGAATGGGTGGCAATAAAATCCAGGGCAGACAAGACGGAAACCAATCAGGCGGAAGAGATCGACTTCTTGCTGATGCACGTGCTGTCGAAGAAGCTGGAGCATGTTCTTTCGTCATCGAAGCGGTTCCCGCAAATCTCGCCACCGAAATCACCACAGCGTCTACTATCCCCACCATCGGAATCGGAGCCGGAGCCGCTTGTGATGGTCAAGTTCTTGTACTTCATGATCTGTTGGGTTTGTCTGAGCGCACTTTTAGTTTTGCTAAGGCGTACAGCAACCTTCGGCAACAATCAATCACAGCAGTCTCAGAGTACGTTTCAGACGTTCGCAACCGTTCTTTTCCTGACGAGTCACATAGCTTTCACTAGCGATGGAAATCTTCCACTCCCCTGAAGAGATCAATGAGTGGTCTCTCCGCGAGCGTCAAGCTGGTCAGCTGATCGGATTCACGCCCACCATGGGCGCATTGCACGATGGTCATGCATCTCTGATGATGACAAGCCAAGCCGACAACACTCGAAATGTCGCTTCGATATTTGTGAACCCACTGCAATTCAATAACTCTCAAGATCTGGATTCTTATCCGCGCACTTTGGAATCGGATATTGACATTGCGAGAGAAGCAGGAATAGATGCTCTGTACATTCCCTCCGTTTCCGCGATGTATCCAGACGGATTTTCAACAGTTATTACTGCGGGTTCTCTCACGGACACAATGGAAGGCGCGCATCGTCCCGGCCACTTTGATGGAGTCGCAACGGTGGTTGTCAAGTTGCTCAATGCCGTTAACCCTCACACCGCATATTTTGGCGAAAAAGACTTTCAGCAACTTGCTGTGATCAGGCGCGTTGTCGCCGACCTAAATATCAGCTGCCGAATCATCGGTATTCCAACTATTCGGCACTCAGACGGATTGGCAATGTCCAGTCGTAACATTCGCCTCACGTCAAAACACCGCCAACAAAGCCCGATCATCTACTCCGCACTACAAAAGTGTGCATCGCAGAGCCTGATCAGCTCAATCGATTCTGAAGCACTCAAACAATTATTCACAAACGAAATTCAGACCCTAAGTGATGGACGTGTTGAATACATTGAGATTGTCAAAAGTGACACCCTGGAGCCACATGATGTCTTCAAAGAATCGTGCACCATCTGTGTTGCAGTTTGGTTCGGTGATGTGCGACTAATCGACAACATCTCACATCATTCAAACAACGACTAAGGTCATCGCATGGACCGGGCGTTTATTGAATGGCCACGATCATTGTGGCGAGAAGATTCAGCCACATGGGACTTTGCTCCAGCTCCCCTGTCCAGTTCCTTTGACGTAGCAATCGTCGGTGCAGGGTTCAGCGGTCTATGGACTGCGCATCACTTATTGTTAGACAATCCTGGACTGTCAATAGCAATCATTGATGCACAGCAGCCCGGATTCGGGGCTAGTGGGAGAAATGGAGGGTGGTGTAGCGCCTTTTCTCCAATGTCCCTGCAGGCAGTTGCCGCCACTTCGAACAGAGAATCGGCAACGGCATTGCAAAACGCTCTTGTTGATTCCATAGACGAAATCGGCCAATTCATAACGGACAGTAATGTCGACTGTGGATGGAAAAAGGCTGGCACTTTGTCCTTCGCTTCCATACCAGCACAGCTTCAACGACTGCAAGATTCTGTTACTTCATTTAGAGAATTTGGCTTCGATGAGGACTTCATCTCTCTTCTCTCACACGATGAAGCATCAGATCGCATACATATGCCACAAACATTAGGAGCTACGTATAGCCCACACTGTGCTGCTCTACATCCAGCCAAACTGGTCGATGGGCTTGTGCAACACTTGTTACAACACGGAGTTCAATTCTTCGGAACAACAATTGCGAGAGAAATTCAGCCACACGTAATCACCGCCATCGCTCCACACGGCAATGTTCAGATATACGCGAAATGGATTGTGCGAGCCACGGAAGGTTTCACTGCAAGAATGCATCAATTTCGGCGCGACTCAGCGCCGCTCTATTCGTACATGATCGCTACAGAACCACTTTCCCCTTCACAGTGGGAAAGCATCGGCTGGAAGAATAGGGAGACTGTATCTGATGCCCGCAATCTATTGATTTACGCGCAACGAACTTCTGATAATCGAATTGCCTTCGGCGGCCGTGGAGCGCCATACAAATTTGGAAGCAGAATCGGTTCAAAGTTTGACACCGACCCTTCAATTCATGCACTCATAGAACAATCAATGAGAGAAATGTTTCCAGCTATTGGCGACACACCTGTGTCTCATACATGGGGTGGAGCTCTCGGTGTTCACCGTGATTGGTTTACGGCGACCAATGTGGATCATCGCACCCATCTCGCAACTCTCGGCGGATACGTAGGCGACGGAGTCGCCTTTAGTTATGTAGCAGCAAAAGAAGTAGCTCTATCCATATCAAGCAATCAACGAGTTACTGCTCCCCTTGCGATTGTCAATCACATATCTCCTCGATGGGAACCAGAGCCCTTGCGCTGGTTTGGCATTAATGCTCTGTTGAAACTCAGCAGTCATGCAGACGCCGTCGAGAAACGGACCGGAAAATCTCATCGACTCATATCGTGGTTGCTCGGCAAAATAATTCCTTAGCGATGAAGTTCAGGATCAGTTTGCTGTACTCGTAAGCGAACACTGAAGGCTGAATCACCGGAAAGTATTCCGGATCTACCGAAAAGACGTCCATGTTCCCAGTTGGATAAACCGAGCTCTGGTCGCAGTAATGAAAATTGCCCATCAACCCAACGCGTAAATCCATCTCCAACAAACGGCGCATTTGCGCTAGCCCACACAAAACTGCGTTCGTCTTCGTCCTGTGACACGAGGCTTACTATGAACTGCGGGCTGTACAGATTAAATAACTTGACCGCATGAGCAATCGAATCAACGAGAACAATTGCGCACTCTGGGTTTTCCTCCCACTCGTATTCGGTAGCTAGAGATTCCTCATCAGATGCAGTGATCTGCAGTTCCTCTTGCATTCCTTCAGCGCGACGTACGGAAATTGTTGTCGCGGGCGGCAGAAATTTCTCAGCCCCGTTCACAGCATGAATACGCGGCCTGACCCCTCGTGCGCTTGCAGCCTGTTCTAATCCATTCAAAACTATTGGCATATGAATTTCAGCCAGAGATTTCTGAACACATATGACATTAAGCGTGTTGCACACTTTTCTGTCAACGCTATGAGCAACTACCTTGCCCAGGCGTCTGGCGTCAGCAGATTCGCCCACGATCATCCACGCCCCGCCTGTGCCATGAAGGCTCACCGGTATGCCCGATTGCTGCGCAATCGAACCGAGTTCTGCAACCGCTTCTCCAGATCCTCGTGCGACAGCCAAACTCAATCGTGAATCCGAAAATAAAGCCCATCCGGCTGCGTGCTCAGGAGAATTGAGAAGAACAACAGCATCCTCTGGCAATCCAGATGCATGAAGCGCTGGGTGAATAACGTGATTCATCATTGCGTGAGCCGTTCCAAGCGCATCACTTCCGATGCGAAACACAACCGTGTTTCCTCCCTTCAATACGCCAGTTGCATCAGCAAAGACGTTTGGCCGACCTTCAAATACAAAACCAAGAACCCCAAGTGGAGCGGTCAGTTCTTCAACAGACCAGCCAGCGTGCTCTAGACGTGAAACCACCTTGTCGCGCGACATCGGCGCATCTCTCCACATCAACAGTGCCGAGACCATGTCTTGTCTCATTGGCTCAGTGAGAGAAAGCCGTGTCGTAGAACGCCCTCTCTTCTGTGCAGATTCAACATCAGCAATATTTGCCTTCTGAACCTGAGAGAACACGTCCTCATCGAGCAAAGCCGCTGCAGCCAGATCGAAGAAATGATTAACAGCGTGGTCAGATACAGCAGATAATTCACTAAATGCTCTGACTGCTCTTCCGACCGACCCGTCCACTAAATCAACTACTTGTTTCGAAAGACGGCGTAGTTCGCCAGAGCCTGAGAGGGCTAGTACTTGATCGCCTTCCATCAGGCTTGCTGCAAATTCAGCTGTGACGCGGGTACGACGGCGCCCTATGGCAACAACATCTCCTGCTTGAAGTAGTGGCTCAGTCGTCATTGTTCTATTCTGCTGGATATGAGCAACCAAGACGACAATCCGTTCTATTTCCGCCAACTCCTCAGTGGACGCGACTTTGGGGTCGACAACCCGATTGCTCATCAGATGGTCAATTTCGCCTATTTGATCGGAGATTCCACCACCAAAGAATGCTTAATGGTGGACCCGGCGTACGCGGTCGACGACCTTCTGGCAATTGCCGAAGCTGACGGCATGACCGTGACAGGGGTTCTCGCAAGCCACTACCACCCTGATCATGTCGGAGGCTCAATGATGGGACACACCATCGAGGGCGTGTCTGCACTGCTTGAGCGTGTCAGTGTGCCGATTCATGTCAATACATTGGAAAAGCCATGGGTTTTGAAAACAACTGGAATTTCTGACACTGATGTTGTCGCACACGAAGCCGGCGACATCGTAACGGTCGGCAACGTGCAAGTGACATGCGTTCATACTCCTGGACACACTCCAGGCAGTCAGTGCTTCCTCACCAATGGCTGTCTCATATCGGGTGACACGCTGTTCCTTGACGGGTGCGGTCGTACAGACCTTCCAGGCTCAAATGTGTCAGACATGTACGACAGCCTTACGTTGTTGGCTTCACTACCTAACGACACAGTGGTCTTGCCAGGGCATCAATACTCTGCTCCTTCTGCTGCTCGACTGTCAGACGTAAAAGAGCATAACTACGTGTTTAAACCGCGCACTCGTGAACAATGGCTCATGATGTTTGGTCACGATTAGTTAGTAAAAGCTGAAACCACCACACTGATCGCCGACAAAAAGAGCAAAACAATCACCAAGGTATTAAACCGTTCTTGCGTGATATGACGACGAGATGCATAACCAAGAGCGATTGCGATTCCTAAGGACGGTAGCGCTACTGCGACTCCAGCCAAGTTGTGTGTATTGACCTTTCCGGCAGTTATAAACATTGCTAACGCTCCGATATTGACTATCGCAAAAACCGTATTGATCGTGGCTCGGAAAGTTGCAGGCGACAAACGACGTGCTTGCATCAAAAAGACAAGAGGCGGACCATTTGTCGATGTGGAGGTCGAGAGAAATCCGCTGACCATGCCGAGCAACCAGTCGAAGTGGTGAGATTCATCCCTTAATCGAAATCCGCGCATCAACAAAAGAGCAGCGGTGACGACAACAATTCCAAGAACCAATCGAAGACCGGTTTCAGAAACGAAAATAAATGCCATCAGGCCAAAAGGCATTCCGGCATACGACGCGATAACCAAGCGAGTGGCGATTTTCCGGTCTACGTGCTTGCGATCAAGAACCGCCTGAGATGACGTAGAAATCGCGCCGATGATTGTGGCAACCACCACGGCATCTCGAGGACTAATCACCAACGTCATCAGAGGCACGGCCAAAAGGGAAAAACCAAAGCCCGAGAGGGATTGGGCAAATGAAGCAAACGCAATACAGCCTGCAATCCAGGCCAGGTCAGCTCCACTCATCGGAGCCACCCTAGGCACTTCGGGTGCCATCAACTCGGTATTTGACGTCGTTGGGGGTGCTGGACCCAATCATTCAGCCTTTTGGTCTTTACATTTCGTACACTTTCAGAGTGCCTGCAATGACCGTCTCGACCTATCCAAGGATTAACGCTGATCGTCTCATGCGAAAAATCATGGACCTTGCCAGCATCGGCGCGATCGAGGGTGGAGGCTGCGCTCGGTTAGCTCTGACCGACGATGACGCAGCAGGACGCGACCTCGTTGTTGCATGGATGAACGAACTGGGGCTCACGGTCACAACTGATGTCATTGGCAACGTCATAGGCACATGGCACATTGGAACAGGCGCATCAGTAATGACCGGTTCACACATTGACACTGTGCGAACAGGCGGTAAGTACGACGGCAACCTTGGCGTTTTAGCTGGTCTGGAAGTTATTCAGACTTTGCAAGAAAACGGAATCGAACCTGAACGACCAATCAGTGTGGGTTTCTTCACCAATGAAGAAGGTTCGCGTTTTGCTCCAGACATGCTCGGCTCACTTGTGTATGTAGGTGGACTACCCGTCGAAGAAGCTCTTGACATTGTTGGCATTGACGGCGCTCGTGTCGGAGACGAATTGGAAAGAATCGGATACAACGGCGCAACTCCGTGTCCTGGTTTTGCACCTCACTCATTCGTTGAACTGCATATTGAGCAGGGTCCTGTTCTTGAGCAAACAAATATGATCATCGGTGCAGTTACAGGCGTGCAAGGCATCAGTTGGCAAGAGGTCACTGTTCTTGGTCAGTCAAACCATGCGGGCACAACTCCGATGAACATGCGCAAAGATCCCGGTTATGTAGCTGCTGCTATTGCAGTTTTCCTGCGAGGCCTAGCGACACGGTATGGCGGTCATCAAGTATGCACAGTCGGAAAAATTGATCTTTTCCCGAATCTCATCAACGTGATCCCAGCCAAGGCAGTCCTGACCGTAGATATCCGTAACACTGATGAACAAATCCTTCGTCAGGCTGAAAAAGAGTTTGCTGAGTACCTGATAGAAATCTCTCACAGTGAAGACGTTGTCGTTTCCACTAGGTATTTGGCTCGCTTCGAACCAGTTGAATTTAATGCAGACGTCGTTGACCTTATTTCCTCAGTAGCAAAGACTCACACACAGTCCGTCGTACACATGCCTAGCGGCGCAGGACATGACGCCCAGATGTTCGCGCGCGTATGTCCGTCCGCAATGATATTTGTCCCCAGTGTCGAAGGAGTCAGTCATAACCCTTCAGAATTCACTTCAGCAGAAGACATCGCCCTAGGTACCAACATTCTCTTGCAAGTTCTGTGTGAGCTCGCAGCCACTAAGGAGTTCAGTCAATGACACGCGTTATTACAATTGGTGCAGCTCAATTAGGCCCGATACAAAAACATCACGATCGACAATCTGTTGTTAAGCGCTTGATAGCACTGCTGCAGCAAGCCCATACCGCTGGCTGTGACCTCGTTGTTTTCCCAGAGTTGGCGCTCACTACATTCTTCCCTCGATGGTTTGTGGAAAATATCTCCGAGACCGATCACTATTACGAGACTCAAATGCCTTCGCCCGTTACAGCCCCGCTCTTCGACGAAGCAAAGCGACTCGGAATTGGTTTCTGTCTGGGATATGCCGAATTAACTCCAGAGGGGAAACGATTCAATACCCAAATTCTTGTCGAGAAAGACGGTTCGGTCGTTGCAAAGTACAGAAAAGTACACATCCCCGGTCATGAACACAATGAGCCGGACAGAGCTTTTCAGCACGCAGAGCGCTATTACTTCACTCCATCAAACGAAGGCTTTGGAGTGTGGAGCGCTTTTGGTTCAAAGGTCGGGATGATGATTTGTAACGACCGACGCTGGCCAGAGACGTATCGCGTCATGGGACTTCAAGGAGTTGAACTGATTCTCTGCGGATACAACACTCCGATCCATTACATTCCAGATCCGAGCCAAGACATTCTTCAAGGATTCCACAATGCTTTAGTCATGCAGTCTGGTGCGTACCAGAACGGCACGTGGGTTGTCGGAGTCGCAAAAGCCGGTGTCGAAGAAGGTGTTGACTCGCTCGGTCAAAGCATGATTGTTGCACCTTCTGGCCAAATCGTTGCACAGGCCCTGACAACGGATGACGAACTCATCGTGGCCCATTGCGACATGGATTGGTGCGAGAAATATACAAAAACATTGTTTGACTTTGATCGCTATCGTCGCCCCGAGGTGTACACAAGAATCACTTCTCAGCGTGGCGTGGAACTGAACTAGCAATGTCTTTTGAAACCCGAGCGATGGTTTGTGCACATCACCATTTGTATTCATCGCTAGCGCGTGGAATGCCGGCTCCAAAGACCGCACCCGACTCTTTCATCTCTGTCTTGGAAAACATCTGGTGGAAACTGGATATGGCTCTTGATTTAGAGACGTTGTATTGGTCCGCAGCCCTTGGTGCAGCTGAAGCACTCTGCAGTGGAACCACCGCGATCATTGACCATCATGAGTCACCCTTAGTAATTGACGGGAGTCTTGATGTCATCGCAGACGCCTGCGCAATGGTTGGCGTGAAGGCCAACTTGTCGTACGGAATTACTGATCGTTGGGACAATAATGCACTTCATTCGCGCGTCAGTCCGTTGTCGCCGATGACTGACGCTGCTCAGCAAGGTCTACGTGAGAACGAAAGATTTCTAGCTAGTGGCGGAAGAGGCATGGTTGGCGTGCATGCAGCCTTCACGTGCAGTGATGAAACCCTTCATAGCGCGTCCGAACTTGCGAGAAAATTCGACACAGGCGTTCATATACATGTTGCTGAAGGACCTGACGACAAAGATGCCGGGGCTCGCCTAGAGAAACTTGCAGACAAAAACTGGTTGCTTGTGCACGCTGTTCACCTTGACCGCCACCTTGAAGGCACGATCGTGCACAATCCGCGTTCCAATATGAATAATGCAGTTGGTTACGCACACCCCACTCGATTTACAAACGACATTGCGTTAGGAACCGATGGGATCGGTGCTGACATGTTGGAAGAAGCAAGACTTGCCTATGTTCGATTGCGAGAATCAGACATATCAAGCACACCTGAAACTGTATGGGGTTGGTTGCACACATCTGAGAAATACTTTCCTGAAATCGTGAACGACACTGTGACATGGTCATATGACATGTCTGATAGTCCGTGGCATGCAGCTTTTACCCCTGGTATTCGTTGTGTAGATGTTGTAGTTGCAGGCAACACAGTTGTTAAAGATGGCATACCAACTCAATTCGATATGGCCGAAATTCGTGCAAAGGCAGCACAGGCTGCAAAGAAACTTCACAAGAAACTTATCTAAAAGGTACCGATGCCAGTTTTTATCCCTTCATCACTCTCCGAAGCAACTTCCTTGCTTGCCGAACACCCGACTGCCCATTTGATTACAGGTGGCACAGACTTTATGGTCGAAGTTAATTTCAACCATCGCCATCCTGAAACAGTTATTTCACTTCGCAAGATTCCAGACATGCAGCTATGGAACATTGATAAGGCATCTGGCGTTGTCTTTATAGGTGCATCGGTTCCTTACGCCACGATGGAACAAGGAGAACTTGCTGATGCTCTACCAGCATTAGCGGAAGCTGCACGAACAGTCGGATCGCCACAGATTCGCGCTGCAGGTTCGATCGGCGGAAATCTCGGAACCTGCTCTCCTGCTGGTGACTCACTTCCGGTGCTTGCTGCACTGAACGCGTCAGTCCATCTCCGTTCATCTGACGCTGAGAGAACACTTCCATTTTCTGAATTCATGATTGGTCCGAAGCGAAACGCTAAGAAGCCTGACGAAGTTATTACGGGCGTCTCCATACCGATGACTAACGGATGGCAGGGTTACGCCAAAGTCGGTGTACGAAATGCCATGGTTATTTCAGTTGCATCTGTTTGCCTCGCTATTCATGACAAAACAGTGCGCGTTGCACTGGGCTCAGTTGGGCCCACAATTATTCGTTGTTCCGATGCTGAATCATGGATCAATTCTCAAGACATCACCGCCATTGATGATTCGGTTGCTGTTGAATTTGGCAATCGGGTCAGTCAAGAATCTCGTCCGATTGATGATCACCGATCAACCGCCGAATACCGCCGACATGCTGTTGGCGTTCTCGCTACCCGCCTGCTGCAAAGAGGAACAAACGCATGAGTCAACATGAGTACTACTCCCTCACCGTTAATGGTGAACAACACCCAGTGCAAGATGCATGGATCGGTGAAAGCCTCCTGTATGTCTTGCGCGAGCGGCTCGGTTTGCCAGGTTCTAAAGGTGCTTGCGAACAGGGTGAATGCGGAAGCTGCACTGTCTACATCGACAATGCAGCAGTCTGCAGCTGTCTTGTCATGGCGGCAACTGCTGTCGGTTCACAAATTGCCACAGTTGAAGGACTGAATACAGACGGTTCACTCACAGACGTTCAGCAGGCATTTGTCACTGAAGGTGCAGTGCAATGCGGGTTTTGTACACCAGGCCTAGTGATGGCAGTACATCATCTCCTTGATCACAATGACTCTCCTAACGAGCAAGAAGTCAAGGAAGCCCTTTCAGGAAACATTTGTCGTTGTACTGGGTACGGACGAATCTTTGCAGCAGTCGAGTCTGTTATTTCTGTCCGAAAGAGTTCTGCATCATGACCATTACAAAAACACACCGTGACGTTCTTGGCGCAAGCGCTCTTCGCCCAGATGGCGTGGCCAAGGTGCAGGGAGACTTTTCTTTCTCATCCGACCTACATGCAGAAAATATGCTGTGGGGCGCCACCCTAAGATCTCCGCATCCTTACGCCAGAATTATCTCAATAGATCTGTCGGGCGCTTGGAAGATTGCTGGTGTTGAATGCGTTATCACTGCAGATGATGTGCCAGGACAACTTACCTACGGCCTCATCAGTGAAGACCAGCCGGTGTTTGCAAAAGATGTCGTTCGATACATGGGCGAACCAATTGCAGCAGTTGCAGCTGACCACCCAGAGACTTGTCGTCGCGCCTTGGCAGCAATCAAGGTGGAATATGAAATTCTTGAACCTCTCACCGACCCAGAACGCGCAATCGATGGATCACACCCTGATATTCATCCTGACGGAAACATCATTCGTCATCAACGCATTGTTAGTGGTGACATAACGGCCACTGCCCCCATCGTCGTTGAGGGAACATATGACATCGGCATGCAAGACCAGGCATTCCTCGGAACAGAATCAGCATTGGCATTACCCGATCATGACGGCTCCGGAATCGAAGTGTTTGTTGCAACACAATGGTTACATGAAGACCGCAAACAAATGGCTAAGTGTCTAGGACTGCCAGAAGAAAAGGTGCGCCTTGTTCTGGGTGGAGTCGGAGGAGCATTTGGCGCCCGAGAAGACATCAGTTTGCAGGTTCATACCGCGCTCCTTGCACTTCGCACCGGACGTCCAGTCAAGATGCAATACGGACGCGAAGAAAGTTTCTTTGGTCACGTTCACCGTCACCCAGCTCAAATTTGGATGAGGCACCATGCAACAGAAGACGGCCGCATTGTCAAAATTGAAGCTCGAATGGTTTTTGATGGTGGGGCTTATTCATCTACTTCTTCGGCAGTTCTAATCAACGGTGTCACCCACACTCAGGGTCCATACCAATGTCCGAATGCAGTGGTTGATGGTTACGCAACACGAACAAACAATCCCCCGTGTGGTGCTATGCGCGGTTTCGGTGTGGTGCAAGCCTGCTTTGCACACGAAGGCCAAATGGACAAGCTGGCTGTAGCAACCGGCATCGATGAAGTTGAGATTCGTTTGCGCAACATCATCCACACAGGCGACACGATGATCACTGGACAAGTACTAGAAAGTGTCGCCCCCGTCGAGCGTTGTATACGTGAAACAGCAGCGTTGCCCTTACCTGCCGAGATGTCTTCACATCCTCACGAACTAGATCTTCCAGGAGGCTCAGGACGCACTGCCGATAGGCGCCACATAGTTCGAGGTATCGGATGGGGCGTCAGCATGAAGAACCTGATGTACAGCGAAGGTTTCGATGACTATTCAACTGCTCGTTGCACACTGACTAACGGAAAAGTTGAGTTGAAGTTTGCTACAAGCGAAGTAGGTCAGGGTTTTGTCACTCTCGCACCGCAGATTGCGCGTTCCATTCTCGGTGTCGACGACGTTACCTATGACACCATCGATACACAGATCGGTTCTGCAGGCTCCACTTCGGCCTCACGGCAGACATGGATGAGTGGTGGTGCTGTTGATGGCGCGTGCCGTCTGGTACGAGAACGCTTGTTTGAACATGTTGGGGCACTTCACGGCGTCGACCCTCTGCGTCTTGGCATCGACGACACAGACATCATTGACACAATCGGCGATTTCCGCATTTCAGTACAAGAGGCGTGCGCAGATCTTTCCATCTCCGAGACATTTGAATATCACCATCGCCCCACCGAAGATCTTGACGAAAACGGTCAGGGCAATTGCCACGTTGCATTCGCTTTTGTGGCTCATCGAGCAGTAGTAGACGTCGACATCGAACTCGGACTAGTCAAAGTCGTTCAAATTGCAACTGCCCAAGACGTAGGTCGAGTATTGAACCCGATGTCAGTTGTTGGCCAGATTGAGGGTGGCATTGCCCAAGGTCTCGGGCTTGCCGTCATGGAAGAGATCATCGTGAAAGACGGAAAGGTGCGCAACCCGAGTTTCACGGACTATCTGCTACCAACGGCACTCGATGCGCCACAAGTACTGATCTCGATGATTGAAGAGCCAGACCCTCAGGCCCCTATGGGTGCCAAGGGTGTCGGCGAAGCTCCATGCATTTCAGTAACCCCGGCAATTGTTGCTGCAATTAGAAATGCAATTGGAAAACCAATTGACAGATGCCCCGTGCGGCCACAAGACATTTGTTTCTAACAGCTATTTTCCAAATACGGAATCTGTGTACGCGTTAGCAAACGTACGTTGCGGGTCAAGCTTGTCACGCAACGCAATGAAGTCATTCCAACGGGGATACAACGTCGATAACTCTTGAGCCTCGCGATAATGAAGCTTTCCCCAATGTGGCCTTGCGTTGTATCCGCGCAGAATGTCTTCAACGTCTCGGAAAAACGGCTGATATTCCATTCCCTTATAAACGTGGACTGCAATGTATGCAGAGTCTCTTCCGTACGCAGTTGACAACGCGACGTCGTCACCTTTTGTAAAGCGAACCTCAACCGGGAAGTTCAACAAATAGCCCTTCCGTTCAATCATGGAGCGAATATCACGAAGTGCGGGAGCAACATGTTCGACAGGAAGAGCGTGTTCCATCTCATAAAAACGAACGATACGCGGACTAGCGAAAATTTTGTAGCTCTGATCGATGTACTCACGTGACCCTGACGAAGGCAGTGCAGTAGCAAGACGAGGAATCAACGATGGGCGCATGCGACCGAGTCGACACAATGCACCGAATGCGTAGTTCTCCATGAAAGTTTTCTCAACCCAACCCTTGACTATTGGCAATGGCGCCAGATCATCATTTGTTCTGTTGTTGCGCTTGGTCAGAGCCCACTTTGTATGAGGTATCCAGAAGAATTCGAAATGATCATGTTCAGCTGCCAATTCGTGGATATTTTCGAGAACATCGTCCAACCTCATTGGTTGCTCCATGGCATGCAGTCGAAAAGCTGGAACCACTTGCAACGTGTATTCAGCAATCACACCTAATGCACCCACAGATACACGACCAACATCAAAAACATCTGCATTAACCGTGGAAGAGCATTCAACTATGCGACCGTCTCCGGCAACAAGAGTCATTGCTGTTACCTGTCCGGCCAGACCAGTCAACGCTTTTCCGGTTCCATGTGTGGAAGTCGATATTGCACCAGCAACTGTCTGATAGGCGATGTCTCCCAGATTTGCCATTGCCAATCCTTCGGCATGCAGTAACGAATTCAGATCCGACAACCGCGTGCCCGCTCGTACTGTGACGCGGTTATTACCTCGATCGACATGCGAGATGCCTGTCAATTTGTCCAAACGAAGCATCCGACCATCTGTTGCAGCCGCTGATGTAAAACTGTGCCCAGAACCGACAGCCTTGACCTTTTCGCCCCTACTCGCAGCCTCGGCAACCAACCGAGAGAGGTCCTCGATTGAATGGGGAGCTTGAATCGATATCGGATTCGCAACCTGATTTCCGGCCCAATTCTTCCAACGAGCCATGTCACGTCCCTTCCAAGCATGCGCCTGATAGCGCTGTATGCCCATCATAGAAGCAGTCATGCGTTCTGGTTCTCTTGTCACCCCCCTGTGGGGCGTAAGGTAATAGCCGTCCGCATTACGTAAGGGTAAATATGACCATCACACAAGTTCCACTGGTTGACTATCTCGTCCTTGGAGACTCCCCTCATCTTGTCGCAAACGAATGCACAAAATGTGGTGCGCGCTATTTTGACCGCCGTAATGCTTGCGCCTCGTGCTTCGCAGTTGACTTCAAAAAGGTCGACATTGCAAACGAAGGAATAGTTCGCTCATTCACCATCGTTACATTTGCTGCTCCTGGCGTACCAGTGCCGTTCGTTGCCGCAATCATTGATTGCGCCGGCACAAGCGTCCGAGGAAACCTCGCAAATGTTGATCCCACCCCAGAAAAGGTCACCTTAGGGATGAAAGTCCGTTTGACTACATACTCTTTGGGCTCAGACGACAATGGCCTTGAAGCAATCGGCTTTGGCTACGAGCCAGCATAAATTTCTACTCATCACTATTTACACACAACAACTACTAATCGGAGAACCCAATGGCAACTGACGACATCTACATCCTCGGAATTTACATGACAAAGTTCGGTAAATACCCAGACCGCGACACTGTTGACCTTGCTTCAGAGGCTGTCATTGCAGCTCTTGCTGACGCTCAAGTCACCATGAAAGACATCGGAGTCATGGCAGCTGGTTGCCTCATGGGTCAAGGTGGCATCGGTCAAATGATTCAAAAGCAAGTCGGTCAGACTGGTATTCCTGTGTACAACGTGTCGAATGCATGTGCCACTGGTGCTACTGCATTGCGCACTGCAATCATGGCTATCAAGGCTGGCGAATGCGACATGGGACTTGCGGTCGGCGTTGAGAAGCTTGCAGGTGTTGGTCTTCTTGGTGGCGGCGGAACTCCAAAATCGAAGAACAAAGAATGGACACCATCTGGTCGTTTCGGGTCAGTTACAAACGTTGACGGGCTTATTGGTACTGCCGCTATGCCTGGCACCTTTGCACAGGTCGGAATGGAATACGGCCACAAATACGGCGGTGCAACATTTGAGCTGTTCGCCAAGATCTCAGAAAAGAACCACGCGCATTCAACCTTGAACCCGCTTGCTGCTTATACAAAGCGCATGTCGCTTGACGAAATCATGAACGACATCATGATTTCCTACCCGAACACTCGACCAATGTGCTCTGCTAACTGTGACGGTGCAGCTGCAGCTGTGGTCGTCAGCGGAGCCAAGCTAAAGACATTGTCTCTTGAACAACAACGTCGCGCCATCAAGGTGTCAGCTTCGATTCTCACAAGTGACCCATACCAGGAGGCATGCCAAGTACTTCCAGACGTGAACACATTGACACGCATCGCAGCCAAGCAGGCCTACGAACAAGCCGGAGTCTCCCCTTCGGACCTCAATCTTGTTGAATTGCACGACTGCTTCGCTACCGCAGAACTTGTTCACTATGACAACTTGATGTTGTGTGAAGAAGGCGGCGCAGTTGACTTCTTTAACTCAGGCGCAACCTGGCGTGACGGCTCGATGCCAGTCAACGTTTCCGGAGGCCTCGAATCAAAAGGTCACCCCATCGCAGCAACTGGTATTGCAAATATTTGGGAAGTATGCCATCACCTTCGCGGTGAAGCAGGACCACGTCAAATTGAAGGCGCCAAAGTAGGACTTGCCCATGTCATTGGCCTCGGTTCAGCTTGTGGAATTCATATTCTGGAGAAATCAGCTCTCTAAGAATGCACACGTCAATACACGGGACCTGCGATACGGCCTTCGGTGTTGTTCGTGAAGCTTTCAACAACAATTTCATCGAACATGGTGAGATTGGTGCTGCTGTTTGCATCACGGTCAACGGGGTTCGTGTCGTTGATCTGTGGGGCGGTTTTAGCAACCCAGCAAAGACCAGTTCTTGGCGTGAAGATCAGTTAGTCAACGTCTTTTCTATAGGCAAAGGTGTCACAGCACTTATTGCAGCTCAGTGCGTATCTAGAGGCCACATTTCCTATGAGTCTCGCGTTGCTGCGCTGTGGCCAGAATTTGCATCACACGGCAAACAAGATCTCACTCTTCGGGACTTGCTCGGGCATAGAGCTGGCCTGCCCGCGCTACGCCATCGACA
>CAFBQH010000006.1_pt1 | contig 26067 bp, 25 predicted proteins | sample 7269951 | NCBI WGS metagenome assembly CAFBQH01 (sample SAMEA6814174, study PRJEB35770) | freshwater metagenome | biome: Freshwater; feature: Freshwater reservoir; material: water | place: Czech Republic | collected 2016-11-09 | depth 30m m
GAAAATGTCACTCTTGATTTGTTGGGAACAGCAAAGAAGATTGTCATCACAAAAGATGAGACCACCATCATTGAAGGTGCCGGTTCAGAAGATGACATCAAGGGCCGCATCAGTCAGTTGAAGGCTGAAATTGAGAACACCGATTCTGACTACGACCGCGAAAAGCTCCAAGAGCGTTTGGCCAAGTTGTCCGGCGGTGTTGCAGTCCTTAAGGTCGGCGCTGCTACTGAAGTAGAACTCAAAGAGAAGAAGCACCGCATTGAAGATGCTGTCAGCACTACAAAAGCTGCCATCGAAGAAGGCGTTGTTCCTGGCGGTGGCGTTGCATTGCTTCGCGCACAAGCTGCTGTTATCGCTGCTGCTGAAAAGCTCACTGGTGATGAAGCAACTGGTGCACGCATGGTTGCTCGTTCACTCGAAGGCCCACTTAAGCAGATCGCAGAGAATGCCGGTCTTGAAGGTGGCGTTGTTGTTGAGCGTGTGAAGAACTTGAAGGGCAACGAGGGCCTCAATGCCGCCACTGGCGAATATGTTGACCTCGTGAAGCTCGGCGTTATTGATGCTGCAAAGGTAACTCGCTCTGCATTGCAGAACGCAGCGTCAATCGCAGCTTTGTTCCTCACTACTGAAGTTGTTATTGCTGACAAGCCTGAAGAGGCTGGCGGCGGACACAACCACGGTGGCGGAATGGACGACTTCTAGACCATCGTCTAGAAGTACTTCAACTCTTACTTTTTGATGTCGCGCATCATCGCTCTAGTCAGCGGTGCAGAAGCGCGAGATCTAGATACAGATTTACCGTACCTGTCACGCGCATTAGGCGACCGTGGCGTCATTACGGAAATAGTCGATTGGGATAACACCACTGTTGATTGGTCGCGCTATGAAATGGCGATTGTTCGATCACCGTGGGACTATCACCGTCGTTACACGGAATTTCTTGCTTGGCTAGACAATGTCTCTGCTGCAACAACATTGCATAACTCAGCAGACATCATTCGATGGAACACTGATAAAGAATATTTGGCTGAATTAGTTGAAGCAGAAATCGGCGTGATTCCGACCACCTTTGTTCGTACTGCAGAAGATTTAGTGTTAATCACTAATGAAGGAATGCTTGATCGTGACATCGTGGTGAAGCCAACGATCAGTGCCGGTTCTAACAACACGGAACGTCACGAAGAGTCTCCAGTCAAAGCAGCAGCTCATCTGGGCTTCCTTCTTGATGCTGGTCATGTCGCAATGGTGCAGCCGTATCAACGCTTCATTGATGAACGTGGTGAAACGGGCATGGTGTATTTCAATGGCAAGCTCAGTCATTCGTTTCGAAAAGGCGCAATCCTGGCTACTAATGAGAACACGCAAAACGAATTGTTCGTTGAAGAAGAAATCACGCCACGTAACGCAAGCGCACAAGAGCGCGAGCTGGGCGACCAGGTGATGAAGTTTGTGAAAAAGAAGTTTGGCGAATACCCGCTGTATGCCCGTGTTGATGTTGTGCGCGGGTCTGCGGGGGTTCCGGTACTGATGGAGCTGGAATTGGCAGAACCCTCCTTTTTCCTGCAAGTCGACCATGAATCGCCCTCTCGTTTTGCCTCGGCAGTTCTTGCCCGCCGATAGCGTTATTGACATGAGCGAACCGATGTCCCCGTCAGTTGGTCTTGCAGTAGTCCACTATTTTTGCAAGCCAAGTTTTGAATACGACGGCGATGCGCTTGTCGCTGCAGTCAAAGCATCTGAGGCAAGTGGTGTCACTGTGATCACTGTTGCGATGCTCGGACATAAGGCTGATGTCGCTGTCATGGGAATTGCTGCTGACATGCGCGAGCTGAAGGCTTTGCAGACAGGCATTCAACACGCTGGTCTTGACATTGTTGATAGCTACATTTCACTCACAGAGGTGTCTGAGTATTCAAAGGGAATGCCAGAAGAGATGCTGAATGCTCGCTTGTATCCACAGCTTCCTCCTGCTGGCAAAAATGCATGGTGCTTCTACCCAATGTCAAAGCGTCGTGAACATAAAGACAACTGGTTCACCCTTGAATTCGACAAGCGCAAAGAACTCATGGAAGAACATGGCAAGAGCGGACGTACGTTTGCGGGCCGCATCATTCAGCTTGTCACCGGTTCAACTGGTCTTGATGATTACGAATGGGGAGTCACGCTATTTGCTGTGAACCCAGACGATCTCAAAGAAGTGGTGTACACAATGCGGTATGACGAAGCGTCAGCCGTGTACGCCGAATTCGGTGCGTTCTATATGGGCATGGTCACGCCCGTTGAAGAACTAATTCACCAAATCTAAATTTCGATCGACACGGTGGTGGGGCCGTCATTGACGGAAGCCACCTGCATGTATGTGCGAAAGCGACCCGTCTCAACATGTGCGCCTAGTTGCTGCAGTTCGGTGACAACCCGGTTCACCAGTGGCTCTGCGTATTCAGGTTTCGCTGCAGCTGTCCACGTTGGTCTGCGACCAGAGTTGGTATCGCCGTACAACGTGAATTGACTGATTAGCAGAATGCTCTTGGTGGAATCGGCAATGGAAATATTCATCACGCCGTTGTCATCTTCCATGATGCGAAGATTCCAGATTTTCTCCGCCATCTTCTTTGCGGTGGCTTCCGTGTCAGTGTGCGTGATTCCTAGAAGAACCAAAAGGCCTTTTTCTATTTCACCAGCTCGAATAGTGGAGCCATCAACTTCTGCATCGACAGATGCATTAAGAACTCGTTGTACTAAAGCCCGCATGAATTTAGGCTAATTGAATGTAAAGTCATTCTTAAGCTTCGTGAGCAAGATATGCCGAATATTTGCGATGCGCAGATTGTGCAGATGTTCCCAGAACGAATCCGATGTCTTTCCAAGAGATGTTCTTTGCCCGGGCATTCTGAACGGCATCCGCGATCTTCTTTTCTTGAAAACACCTCTGGTATACGGCGCGCAATATGGCAGTTTCTTCTTTTGAGAGAACTGTTGCCTGTGATGAATCCCAGTTTTCGAACATCTCACTAATGTCATCTGCGTGCTGAATCAATTCTTCCATTGATTTTGGCATTGCTTACCTCAAGAACTTTCGCCTAGCTGGCATGGCATGAAAAATAATAATTGACTCTTCGTTTGTGCTTGTTCCAACTTCGAGCATGTCTCCCTTTCGAGATGGTCCGATAATCATTGTGAACTCCTCATTGTGTTCCACGCGCACAAAATAGGAGAGCGCATGCACTATGTCTTGTTCAGATATGTGATGCTTCCTTGAACTGGGTAGGAAGACAATATTTAGCATATCAACATATGCTGATAAAAGTCAAGAGTGGTAATCATGCAATAGCCATGTGTGCACTGATGAAGGATTTCGGAATAACCCTTCCAGGGGAATCAGACAAAACTGTGTCCATTGATATTGTTGGGGCGTGCCTGAGTTGTCGACCATTCTTGCGTTCTGTGCAGCCACTGTGGCGCTGTTGCTAATCCCAGGGCCGGCAGTTATTTACATTTTGAATCGAAGTATTGGTGATGGTCGAAAAGTGGGCCTTGCAGCTGTTGGTGGATTAGAAGTTGGCGATGCGATTCAAGTGTTGTTTGCTTCGCTCGGGTTGAGCGCAGTGTTGGCTGCGTCTGCCACGTTGTTCAACATTGTGAAGTGGGCCGGAGTTCTGTATTTGGTGTACACGGGTATTCGTACATTGATGCGTGAACCAGTTGCGCTAGATGGTGATCAAGCGGCAGTGTCGACGAAGCAGGCATTTCGACAAGGAATTATTGTGAACGCCCTGAACCCAAAGACCGCATTGTTTTTCCTTTCGATTTTTCCTCAATTTATTGATACGGCGTCTGATCATGCCCAACTTCAATCGTTGTTTCTCGGTGCAATTTTTGTGGTGTTGGCGACCCTCTTTAATGGTTCGTACTCATTAATGGCAAGTGGGCTTCGGCATCTATTGCTACGTGGTCGAACACTGCCATTCATTCAGCGGTATGTGTCTGGCAGTTTGTTTGTCGGTCTCGGGCTTCTTGCTGCAACTGCTGGTCGCGCCAAATAGGTCAACTTCATTCGCGAGGTCTAATCTCAACATGTATCAAGGTGCGGAGGTGACATATGAGCGAATTAGTGCGTGAGGCAGAATCATTTCTGGCCACCAACTGGAAACCAAACAACGACCTGGCTACATGGCGTGAACTTATCGTTGACTCTCGGTGGGCAGCATTGCGTTGGCCACCTGAATGGTTTGGCCGCGGACTTGATGATGATGCAGCAACAGAAGTTGAAAATGTCTTTCGTGCGGCCGGAGTACCTGGGCCTGGACAAGATAAATCAAACTTATGGGCCGGCACGTTGTTGTCTTATGGCAATGATGAATTGAAGTCGTTGTATTTGCGCAAACTCTTGCTTGATGAAGTAGGAATGTGTTTGTTGTACAGCGAACCCGGTGCTGGTTCTGATCTTGCTGGAATTCGCACCACTGCAGTTCGTGACGGCGGTGAGTGGGTGGTCAATGGCCAGAAGGTGTGGACCTCTGGAGCAAAAGATGCTGACATCGGAATGTTGATTGCTCGTACTGATTGGGATCAACCGAAGCATCGAGGTATTTCATTTTTTTGGATGCCCATGAAACAAGATGGCGTCGAAGTTCGCCCGTTACGTCAAGCAACGGGAGACTCACGGTTCAACGAAGTGTTCATTACCGATGCACGTATTTCTGAATCACACATGTTGGGTGATCTCAACAAGGGTTGGTGGGTATTGCAGACCGCATTGGCGTACGAGCGCGCAGTTATGGGCATCTCTCGTCGTGGGCCACGTGGCCCAGGCGGAGCAACTGCCTCAGCACATGGCAATATCCCGTCTCCTGATTTGTCGCTGGTGAAATTGGCGCAAGAGGTGGGTAAAAATACCGATGCAACAATGCGACAGAAACTGGCGAAGTTGTATTGCATGCGATTGACCAATGACTGGAATGGTGATCGTGCAAAAGCAGTTGCTGAGATGGGTGGTTCATCTCCGCTTGCGTCGTTAGGAAAATTGAACATGTCAGGCATATTGCATTTCGCGGGTCATATCCAAGGTGAACTGCTCGGCGCAGAAGGGGCACTTGACGGAGACCAGAACCCACGCGCTCGCGATGCAAACTATTCGCAACTCAATGCCTATTTCACATCAATTGGTGGCGGCACAGATCAGATTCAACGCAACATCATTGGTGAACTTGTTTTGGGCTTGCCAAAAGAGCCGCAAATAGATCGCGATATGCCGTTTAGTGAAGTTCCTGCCTCTGGCAGAAAATAACAAGTATTAGTCGCGCGACATGGTGGCGCGACTTTCGCCATGAAAATCAAGTACTTGGTCGTTATCAAGACTGATTTCTACTTTTGTCAGATGACCTGTAAACAAGAACGGTGATTCGTAATGACTAACCGGCGTTCCGCGATCTAATCCAATATCAAGTCCAGACCATGAGATAAGAATCCAGAAGATGTTGCTGGTGGTCATAGTGCCGACCTGAACATCATCAATGAACATGGTGAGCGTTCCTTCGTTGCCGTTGCGCTTCATTCGTACGCCCACGGTATGGGCGCCTGGTGTGATTGGTTTGTCAGAACGCAACATCTGGTGCGAGCCACCGATGTTGAGGTCATGTTCCAAATGCCCATCACGAATAAAGAGGCTGTAGCCACTGGTGAGGTCACCATGGGAAATAATGACGCCTTCGCATCCTTCTTTCGGAACATCAATGAGGGCAGTGATGGTGTACGAACGACTTCGCAAGTCTGGAGCTACGTCAGAAGGCAAGTGTCCCATGCCACGCCAGAAGGTGTAATTGGTTCGTGCACCGGTGTGACGTTCTGCGTTCTCAGCAAATCGCGGAGCAAATCTGTCATCAAGTGGAAGAACACTGTGTTTGTTTGCTTCGTCCCACCACTTATCAATCATGCGTGCAAGTCGTTCAGGTTCTACTTCAGCTAAGTCATTACATTCGTTGAAGTCAACATCAAGGTTGTAGAGCTCCCACTTGTCATCTTCAAATGGAGTTCCCATTTGGTGAAAGGCGACAGCTTTCCACCCGTCTTCCCACAGTCCGCGGTGACCAAACATTTCGAAATATTGAGGACCACGATTAATGACTGCTTGCGCGTTTGAAATTACCGGAGCAAACGAAGTTCCTTCAATCGGCATTTGTTCGATTCCGTTAATTGTGTTTGGTGCTTCAAGTCCGAGCATGTCGAGAATGGTGGGTGCAAGGTCAATGGCATGACAGAAGTTATGACGCAGACCGCCTTCATCTTTCACAACACCTGGCCACGAAAGAATGAACGGATCGCGAATACCACCTGAGTGCGTGTTCTGCTTGTAGCGCTTTAGCGGCGTATTGGCAGCCATTGCCCAGCCCCATGGGAAGTTGCTATGCGTGTCAGGGCCACCGATATCGCCAACCTTTGCGATCTTGTCTTCGATTGATTCTGGAATGAGGTTGAAAGGACCCATTGCATTAATGAATCCCCATGGCCCACCTTCTTGGCTGGCGCCGTTGTCACTCATCACCATGATGACGGTGTTGTCTAACTGGCCTGACACTTCAAGTTGCTTGATGACTCGTGCCAAGTTTTCATCGAAGTGTTCCAACATTGCTGCGTAGGCAGCCATCAGGCGAACGAAAAGTGGTTTTTGTTCAGCAGGAATATCTTCCCAGGGCAACACAAAATCATTACGCGCAGGAAGTTCTGTACCAGCTGGCACAAGACCAAGTTTGATTTGATTTGCAAGACGACGTTCACGTGCTGCATCCCAACCATCGAGGTAGTACTGCTCACAACGATCAATGATGGGAACAGGTGCTTGATGCGGTGCATGGCATGCGCCTGGTGCAAGCAACATGAACCAGGGTGTATTGGGTGCGCCAGCAGTGTGGTCTGCAAGATAGGTCACTGCATTGTCGACAAGATCTTCTGTGAGGTGATAACCCGTCCAATATGTGCCGGGTGCAGTGACGTGTGAATTATCGCGTACTACTTCAGGGCTGAACTGATCTGTTTCAGCATCGAGAAATCCGTAGAAGCGATCAAAGCCTCGTGCAAGTGGCCAACCATCGAATGGACCAGTTGGTCCTGTTTCGGTGAGTGGCGTGACGTGCCATTTGCCCACCATGTAGTTGCGGTATCCGTGTGGTCGCAACATTTCTGCGAGCGTGCCTGCTTCTTTTGCAATCTTGCCGCGATAGCCCGGGTACCCACTGTCGAAGTTTGCAAGACATCCCACTCCGACAGAGTGGTGATTGCGGCCTGTGTGAATTGCTGCGCGAGTTGTGGAACACATGGCGGTGGTGTGAAAACCAGAGAAACGTAAACCACGTTGCGCAATGGAGTCAATCACTGGTGTCGCGTTCTCAGAGCCGTAACAACCAAAATCTGCGAAGCCCACATCGTCAAGCAACACAATCAGAATGTTTGGTTTTGTGCCATCACCTTCATGCGAGGGGAAATGCGGAGTGGATTCAGCAATCGTTCGACCGATGGTGCCTGGAAATCCCTGAGGAGTGGTGGGATTAAACGTCATTGTGACCTCCGTAGGTGGTGTGGCAATTGTAGTGATATTGCGGTGAAGTCAGGAATATGTGGTGCGTTCAGAATGATGCAGAACGGCCCTGCCTACGGCCGTGTTCTGCAGCGATACGACGAAAGCGTGGATCAAGTGAGTTAGGCCCCATCGCGTCAATCGCCTCAGCATCTGCAACGACCATGCGAATCGCACTTCCGGATGCTGTGAGGTCTTGTAGTTCTGCATCGACAATGGGAGATGGCCCGCCTGTCATTGGTGCGATAACCGTGACATTTTCATGACCTTGTGCCAAATATGCATTTGCACTGTTGCGCAGACCTCCGTCGTAATAGCGATGACCGTCAATCGTGACGCATGGCCACACACTGGGCACTGCGCAGCTTGATGCGATGGCATCAACTAGCGAAACTCCGCTGTCTTTTGTCCACGTGACAAATTGTCCGGTTACTGCGTCAATTGCAGTGAGTATCAAAGGCACAGTTGGCCAGTCATGTGATGGCAGACGTTTTTCTATAACAGTTCGTCGGGTTCGTTCGTCCACAGTGGTTGCGTTGAGCGCTAACTCTCCAATACGTGAGCGTTGTTCATCAGTCGTCGTTCCGCCTGAAGCCATTTCGCCAAAAATGATTGCAAGAGCCTCAAGATCTAGGAGAGGTGAGATCTCATTGTGGTTGTCGGCGGTCTGACGTGCGAATAAATCTTCAAGGTCAATATTCGACAGAATCTGAGCACCCACCGTTGACCCGGCCGATGTGCCCACCACAAGGTCAAGTTGGGAAAGCACGTCATGGCCCGCATCACGTAATCCCAGAAGTACGCCCGTTTCCCACGCAATTCCCGTGACGCCACCGCCTCCTAATACCAATGCATGACTCATGCCTTTATGTTTAGCCGCTCTGGGCGAAAAGACAATTGTTGCAACTTTGTTTCGTGTGAGGTCTGGCTTGTTCTGGCTCCATACACTCCAGTTAGATATGGTCGACCAGCCTGACGTCCTTGAACTTGAACCGTATGCGCAGGACTTATACCTGGCTGTCACTCGGGCAATTCCGCACTGGATCACTAGTCGGGTGCAAGAAATTGCATCTATGAGTATTGATGAGACATCGAAAGAGTTTTCATCTGCTCTCGCTGAAGTTGTGCAACAAACTCAGAGCTTCGTATCAGGAGACCTATATTCACTTTTAGCAACTGATGTAGATGCACAGCAGTCAAACCCGTTGCATGTACTTCGGACTTCTACTGCCAGTGCAACTCGTCTATTGCAAACCTCGGGTGTCACACCACCGCGCCGCGACGAATATGAAGTGCGAGCTATGCCTGAAGACGTTTTCTCAATCGGGCCATTGACCTGGAGAGATCTCGGAGAAGATGTTCACGAGGCTGGCATTTCCTGGGGTGCGTGGAAGGCCGCAACAATCCTGATGCGTCGTCGTGCTGATGGGAGCATTCCCTCATGACAACTCGAATTGACGTGGTGAATGATTTTTCAATTGGTGGCGTCGCAGCCTGCCATGCGTTATCAGATGTCACTGATGCTTGGTTACAAGACGTATTCAAGGCGGCTATCTCCGATGAAAAGAAACGTGATGACATTGTGCTGATTGCAGTGGGTGGATATGGCCGTCGTGAACTTGCACCACATAGCGACCTTGACATTTTGCTCGTGCATAAATCGGTGAAAAACATTGCCGAGATTGCATCAAAAATTTGGTATCCAATCTGGGATGCAGGAATCAAGTTAGGTCATGCAGTACGAACTCCCAAAGAAACAATTCAATTGTGTTCAACAGATCTCGACACAGCAACCGCATTAGTAACGGCGCGTGTTATCGCCGGTAATCAGAAACTTGGTGATGATCTCATTAGTGAGGCATCTGCCAGCTGGAAGAAAAATGGGCGTCAGTGGCTGGTGCACTTACATTCACGAGTCATTGAACGATATGCAAAAGATGGGGAAGTGGCTTTTCTTCTTGAGCCGAACCTTAAAGAGGGGCTCGGTGGATTGCGTGATATTCACGCATTGCAGTGGGCAGTGGATGCAGGTCTTGAACTTTCAATTGATGATCGGCGTCAGTTATCAGTGTGTAATGAGGTGCTGCTTGGTGTTCGTGTTGCGTTGCACCGACATCTGGGACGTGCAAGTGAAATATTGCGCCTTGAAGACCAGGCACCTGTTGCGCCGATGGCTGGTTTTACAACCGATGATGCTCTGATGGCAGCGGTTGCTGAAGTTGGTCGAGAAGTGGCATGGATTTCAGATGAGGCTTGGGCGCGACTTGACCCGCCATCAGATCGCTCTGCTATTCCACAACCCTTAGCCCCCGGAGTGCAACTCATCAACGGAGAAGTACACCTTGATGAAGCAGTCAATATTGCTGATGACCCCACGTTGTTGCTACGAGTTGCAACTGCGGCTGCTCGACTTGGTGCTCGTATTGATCGTGCATCATTGAATCGCCTTGGAGAATCGTCACCTCAATGGCCAAACCCGTGGCCAGCTGGCGCGAGCGATGATCTTGTTGCACTGCTACTGGAAGGCGAATCTGCAATTCCTGTTCTTGAATCTCTCGACCAACGGAACTTGTTAGTACGAGTTCTCCCTGAATGGGCGTCTGTTCGAAGTAAACCGCAGCGCAATGCGTTCCATCGCTACACAGTTGATCGACATCTGTGGCAGACAGTTGCAAATGCGGTGGAATTGATTCATCGCGTCGCACGCCCTGACTTGTTGGTTCTTGCAGCATTGTTTCATGACCTTGGCAAGGGATACCCCGGCGACCACACTGAAGTTGGTATCAAGCTGTTTGCCGATATCGGAACTCGAATGGGACTGCCCGAATCAGATCAGCGCATTATTAGTTTGCTGATTGAACATCATCTGTTATTAGCCGACACTGCAACACGACGAGATTTATCTGATGATGCAACCATCACAATGGTGACAGGGCATCTGCAATCAACTGTTGTTTTAGACTTGCTTCACGCTTTAACGCAAGCTGATTCTCTAGCGACCGGACCATCAGCATGGAGCGATTGGAAAGCAGAGCTTGTTGCCTTATTAGTCGAGCGTTCCCGGCACGTTCTTGGTGGTGGCGACATGACAGAAGTGATGTGGCGACTATTTCCTGACGCTTCTGTTCTTGAACTGATGGCTACCGGAGAGATTGCAATCCGTACCCAACCAGATCGCGTCACTGTTGTCAGCCCAGACAAACCCGGAACTTTCAGTCGTGTTGCTGGTGTGTTGTCGTTGTACAACATGGACGTGTTAGGTGCTGAGGCTCACTCCGACGAACAAGGAATGGCTGCTTCAGAGTTTCGCGTGTCTAGTCAGCATGGTGAAATTGATTGGGCTCCCATTGAAGAAAATCTCAAGCTGGCGTTGTCTGGCCGCCTGGCGCTTGATTCTCGACTAGCGGATCGAGCAGCAAATGCACGACCACGTCGTGCAACATCTGCAGTAGCTCCAGCTGCTCCGACCGTTCGATTCGACGACACTGCTTCATCAAATGCAACGTTTCTCGAAGTGCGGGCTCCGGACATGGTTGGTGTTTTGCATCGCATCACGAAAGCCATTGCTGATTCGGGGCTTGATATTCGCCATGCTCGAGTACTGACACTTGGTAATGAAGTTGTGGACTCTTTCTACGTGCGTGAATCAAATGGCGGACGCATTAGCGACGATGCATATAAAAATGAGATATCTCGCGCAATTCTGCATGCACTCGGCGAGAAGTAGTTGATCAGCCAGCAAGTAAGGTGGACATCATGAGCGATGTACAACCTCAACACTTCACCAGAGACCTCATTCGATGGAGCGAGACTCTTGCAGCAATTGCTCGCACCGGAATGGGTTTTACGCAAAGCCTGTATGAAAAAGAACGCTATGAAGAAGTTCTAAAAGTAGCTGCAGATATCAAGGTGGCCTCCGACGAAGCTTTAGAGGTTCGTCGTGAACAAGATCACTTCGTTCAAGAGTGGATGGATTCCGTTGGAGAGGGTGTTCCTGGCTATGTCACCCCCAAGGTCGCAATTGGCGCCATAGTGGGAAATGAAGAAGGAAGAATTCTTCTTGTGCAACGCAAAGACAGTGGAGTGTGGTTGTACCCAACTGGTTGGGCAGATGTTGGATATTCACCTGCTGAAGTTGCAATGAAAGAAGTGGAAGAAGAAACTGGAATCATTGCTGAACCGTTGCAATTACTCGGGGTAGTAGACGGAATGCGAATGGGTTTTTCACGTTTCGGCATGTACATGCTGTTGTTTCATTTGCGTGCAACTGGTGGTGAACTACAAGGGCATCCACTGGAAACCGGTGATGTCGGCTGGTTTGGCCCTGATGAACTTCCTACACCAACAGCTGGTGCACAGTGGTGGGGCGAGATGGCATTTGCAGCAATTGCTGGTGACGTTAAGCCTGCAACGTTTGATGCGCCACGTGAAAACATGTGGCGCGGCGATCACACCAGTTAACTAGTTAGACCCCTGGTCACGTAAAAACTGTTCCACTTCGTCAACAAGCGCGTGAGCATCTGCTTCTGAATCTTCGTCGCCATCGCTGCCGAACTCAAATTCAAGTTGTGGCGAATCTTCCGATTCAAAAATATCGTCGCCCATAGAGTCAAGGCGCTCAACGTATTCACGGAGATCATCGTCGTCTTCTATGAGTTCATTTACTTTGTTGTCGTATGCGACCACGTAATTGTGCAGAGCAGACAATGGTGCAGGAGTGCCAATGATTTCTCCGGCGCGAGCCATAAGGGCACTTGCTGCTTTAGGCGAAGGAATTTGTGAAGCATACGCAGGCACCGCTGCCCACAATGATGCTGATGGAATTGATGCTTGCGAACACGCATCATGCAAGACACCAACTATGCCCGTGGGACCTTCGTAACGCGAACGCTGTAAGTCAAAACGGTCGATAGTGGGTTGGTCATTAGCAGTACCCATAACGCGAACCTCGCGTGAGTGAGGAACGTCTGCAAGTAACGCACCAAGCGACAGCACCATTGATGCTTCGAAGCGCGATGCAACGCTGACTATTTGTTCTGTGAATAAGCGCCACTTCAAACTTGGCTCTGGTCCGAGAACCAAAATGACGTCAGCTCCGGGAGTGCTTGCGTGCCACAAACTAACTTTTGGCCACACGATGGTGCGATGCACTCCGTCTTGTAAACGTACAGATGGTCGAATGGTGGCAAAGTCTGTGAACTCTTCTGGATCTATCTCAGCGAGAGGTTCTGCATTCCATGCTTCAATAAGAGTGCGTACTGCAGTGCTGGAAGCATCGGCCGCGTCATTCCAGCCACTGAACGCAGCAATTACTGCGGGGCTGTGAAGAGTGGGATGGGATAACCACCGGACATGATCTGAAGCCGTCATTCCTTCAAAATCTATCGCCGAAAATAGGCAGAGAAATCACTAATTGGCTGCATCGGCAAGATCATGCGGACCAGCTGCTGGATAGCCCTTTTTTTCTCGTATTGAGGCTCCCCATGGCTTCAAAATAGTGATCAATTCGTCGATATCAGCGCCAAGAGCACGCACAACACATTCCATCTGTCTGTCGGTGTTCTGTTCTACCAATTCGCGCTGGGCTCGGCCAGACGTGGTGAGGGTTCCGTCGTCTGTAATGAGACCATCGCGTACCAAACGATCAATCGCTTCTTCGTAGTCTGCTTCATTCCATCCACGACTACGGCTGTATGTCTTGATGGGCATTCCCCAGAACAATTCGCTCATCACTCCGATTTCACATGCCGTGAATCCGGCACTGATCCATGCAGCGGTGTGACTGTCGCCGCGATACTCACGCAGCATGTCTCCGAGTCGCCAGATGTCTCCGACAACTGATCCGGGCATTGCAAGTGAACTAAGACCTGCGAACAATGCACGCCCTTCGGGGCGCAACACTTCAGTGGCACGTGCAAGCAGAGTGAGTGCTCGTTGAGCACCATCAGGGTTTTCACCAATGATGCGATGTAGTTGCGCTATTGCGCCGTTGTCACGTGCGGCACAAATTGTTGTGGCATCTGTCAGCGTCCATCCAAAAGCAACAGATGGCAACACCACTTCTGGTTTGAAGACGGCAAATGCTGCTGCCACAACTTCACCTGGCACGTGTCCCATGACTGATCCGCGACTTGTGAAGTAGGCAGGCCCATCAGGTGCCATGACACCGTTCAGGTCTCGAGGGCTTGGCCCAAAGCCCAGTTGCTGGTAGTTGCTGTGGCATTCAGGGGAGAAATACACCTGACCGGTAACGGGTTCAAGAACCCCTGCCAATACTCGCGAAATATGTGTGGAAGACATGCCTGAAGAATAACGATTGGTTGATGTCGCGGGACAACTGGGCCGAATGTGGCAAGGTGGGTGTATGTCCGTTGTCGTTGAACAAGCCACCATTGCTAATGCTGAATTGATCGAAGCCTTTGACCGACTCATTCCGCAACTGTCGACTTCTAATAAACCACCAACACAAGAGCAGTTAGCTGCAATTATTGGGTCACCGTCCACGGTGCTCTTTATTGCTCGTCTTGATGAACACATAGTCGGTTCTCTCACACTGGCTACATTTCGTATTCCCACCGGAATACGTGCCTGGATTGAAGATGTAGTTGTTGATTCTGCTGCACGAGGACACGGAGTTGGTGAAGCACTAAACCAAGCAGCAATTCTTGAGGCGCGTCATCGTGGTGCAATCACGGTGGAATTGACGTCTCGTCCTTCTCGTGAAGCGGCAAATCGTTTGTACCAACGCCTAGGTTTTGTGGCCCGCGAAACAAACGTATATCGACACGACCTCTAAATTCTGAACTGTCCCCGTTATGGTGGACATATGAATCACCTTGAAGGCACATACGTTCCCAGCACTAGCGAATGGGTGCGAAATCAAATCGAAGAATACGAAACTTCTGGCGGCAAGGAGGGAAACACACTTCTTAAGACAGGCATTCCCGTCATCATCGTCACCATGCGTGGCGCCAAGAGCGGAAATGTTCGAAAGATTGCTTTGATGCGTGTTGAGCATGAAGGCTCGTATGCATTGGTTGCATCGCGAGGCGGAGCTGCTGAAAACCCTGATTGGTATACGAACCTGATTGAAAACCCGAAAGAAGTTCTCGTACAGGACGGCCCTGCTCCATTTCGTGTCACAGTTCGCGAAGTAAAAGGTGATGAATACAACGTGTGGTGGGAACGTTCCGCTGCAGTATTTCCTCAGTACAACGAGTACAAGACAAAAACATCACGCATTATTCCCATATTGATTGCAGACCCTCAATAAGGTCACTAACCGGCTGAATGAACGCGGACTGATTCGGGAATAGCGGTGCGCACGCGGGCAGAGCCAGGTTCACGCACCGTAAGTTGTCGAGTGGTTGCATTGAGTGAAAGTTTCCATCCTCCTTCATGTGCACATCGGTGGTGTTCGTTACACAGTGGAACCAAATTGGCCATGTCTGTAGTGCCGCCCAGATTCCAATACGCAATGTGATGTGGTTGGCACTGTGAGACGGGTATGTGGCATTGAGGGATAGCGCATGTTGTGTGCATGGATTCGAGAGCTCGTCGCTGATGCCGTGTTGCTAGTCGACTTGAACGGCCTACATCAAGAACAACTCCGTCATTTCCTAGAACAATGGGAATGATTTTCGCTTCACAAGCGATTCGTCGAATGGTTTCGATAGGTACATCAATATCGGTACCTGTATGGACGAGAGAGTGTTTATGTACTCCTGACTGCAACGTTTTGAGATCGATAATGACGCTGACGTCGGCTCGGCCATATGCAGAAGCGATGGGTGCTGCTGAATCTGTGTTGGTGTCAATGACGAGGGCACACAAACTGAGGGCCCGAAGTTGATCGGGAGATCGTGATTCGCCATTAACGGTTCCTTCGTGAAAGAGCCGGTCGACTGCATTCTGCAAACGACCAACTATTTGTAAGCCAGATTCAGGGTCAAATTCTCCGCGCATGCACACCATGCCAGAATCCCGGTCGACCCAATGACGTAGGAACGTACGGCGACGTTGTTGCTCAAGTTGCGTGAGGCCAGAGTCCGAGTGAACCTGCTGCACGGCGCGGCGTACCGCACGGGCAAAATTGTCAGGTGTGGTGTGTGAAGCAACCATATTCATCCAATTTCCTTGAGTTGCAACTTTCTGTTTTTCAGAATCGGAAAGATGAGACATTGCGTGTGTGACTGCATCAACATGGGCGATAGACACGTGACCTGCTGTCAGTGCGGTTTCGAGCTGCGGGACCAAAGCCAAGGTGGATACTCGTGTTACGCCCCGTTTCGCTTCACTTCGAGTGATTCCACACGCAGTTGCGATGACTTGTGTGGGAATGACGGACGGTGATGAAGAAGCGAGCTCTTGCAAGCGCCTAGTGAGCACAAGTTTTTGTGATTCAACCCAGGACGTGACGTGAGCGAGGCCTTCAAGCGCGTGGCGTACAGATTCAGCAGTGAGGTGATCGACAGTGAGAGAGTCGATTTTTTCCACAATGGGGCACACCGTCTTGGCACAGATTACAACAGACATTAAACCTCGTTCCTGAGAACTCTGAGGCGGAAAACTGGGCGCAATGCCAATATGAATAGGGCTGACCTACCGACAATCACACAATAGATAGTGGGTGTGTCGCAGTTATGCTCCTGAACTTTCCATGGCATCTGATAATCCGGCGCGTAAACGTAATGGTTGTTCACGTAAGACCAGCGCAAGGAGGAAAGCAATAATCATGACGCCTCCGCATACCCAATAGATGCGGCTGACGCCCATGGCAAGACTGTCAACAACAGCTTGCTTTGATGCAAGGGGAAGCTTGCTGATTTGTTCAGGTGACCGAATAATTGATGATGCGTTATCAGCTACAAGGCTTGGAACTCTTTTTGGGATCTCGCTGCGAATTGTCGAGTTCAACATTGTGCCAAAAATTGCTAATCCGAATGATCCGCCGAGAGACCGGAAAAACATCACAGTTGCTGTTGTTACTCCGAGGTCAGAGAAGTCGACAGCGTTCTGGCTTGCTATTGACGTTGTTGTGAAAACCGCCGCTGTTCCGAAACCAAGAAGAATCATTGGAAAGACAAGAAACAGATAAGAAGTTGACCCTGAGACTTGTGCAATTCCGATCAGTCCAATGAACGCCAGGACGCTTCCGATGATGGGGAACATTTTGTATTTGCCGGTCTTAGCGATCATGCGGCCAATTCCGAATGTGGCAAGAGTGACTCCGAGCATTTGTGGCAACGTACGCAATCCAGATTCAGTGGGTGATACCAAAAGTGAATCTTGAAAATACAAAGACAAGAACCCGCCAGCACCGAAAATGACAAACCCAGCTGCCATACCTAAGAATGTGCACGTTCGCACGACATCATTAGAAAAGAGGCGAAGAGGAATCATTGGTTCTTCAGCGCGTTGTTCCGCTTTGATAAACGCAATCAGGCCCAGAATTGCAATTGCTAAAAGAATAAGAACGTGCTGTTGGGTCCAGCCATGACGTCCTTCTTCAAGTCCAATCATGAGCGATGCAATGGTGAGCGACAACAAGCCGGCTCCCATGAAATCAAGTTTTGCTGTACGGCGCTTGAACGGAAGTTTGAGTGCGAAGTGGCATACGCCTGCAACAACAATGATGAAGGGAATATTGATGTAGAAAATCCACGGCCAACTGGCGTGATCAATAATGAGTCCTCCGATAAGAGGCCCAAGAACGGCCGAGCCAACAAATGCAAGTGTGAAATACCCCATGTATCTGCCGCGTTCACGTGGCGGAAGTACGTCGCCAAGAATTGCAAACGCCAATGCCTGAATTCCACCGCCGCCCATTCCTTGAAACGCTCGGGCTGCAATGAGTTGACCCATGGACTGTGATGCACCGCACAGAATGGATCCAACAAGAAAAATACCCATGGTCGTTTGGAAAATGAGTCGGCGCCCATACAGATCAGAAAGTTTTCCGAGCAGTGGAGTACTAATGGCAGACGTCACGATGTATGCGGTTCCAACCCACGCAAAACTTTCAAAGGCATTGAATTGACCGGTGATAGTGGGTAACGCGGTAGCAATGATGGACGTTTCCATGTTGGCCAACATGACCGCTAGGGCTAAGGCCCCAAGAACAATCCATAGACGTTTATTGGTAAATCCGGGAACCAATGTCTCTGTAGCCATGTTTTCACCGTAGCCCTCTTGATGCCCCAGGCATCAGACGGAGCTTTTCTTCTTGAATACGTATACAGAAATAGCCACATACGCTTTAGGTGTGACTACAGAATGGCTTCGGCCAACTCGTGAGGGTGCTCAGCGTTGCTGGTGGCCAGGTGATGATGAGCAATACATCGACTATCACGACAACGAATGGGGTCGTCCTGTTTCTGATGACACACGTTTATTCGAGAAGCTGTGTCTGGAAGGTTTTCAAGCCGGATTGTCATGGCTGACAATTTTGCGTAAACGTGAGAATTTTCGTCATGCATTTCACACATTTGACATGGATGAAGTTGCACGATTCTCAGAACGAGATATCAACCGACTGTTAGAAGATGCGAGCATTGTTCGCCATCGCGGGAAAATAGAAGCCACCATCAATAACGCTGGTCGTGCGTTAGACCTCATTGATGAAACCGGATCACTTACTGATTTCATCTGGGGCTTTGCACCGGACATTCCATTTGGTCGTGATGGTGAATCAACTCATGCATCAGGCGTTGCTTCAATTTCGCCGTCAGCTACTGCCTTGTCAAAAGAACTTAAAAAACGTGGCTGGAAATTTGTTGGTCCGACCACGGTGTATTCCTTCATGCAGTCAATGGGACTTATCAATGACCATGTCGAGGGGTGTCATGTGCGTGACGTATGTGAGACTGCGCGACAGTCAGTAGTTGCTAAGCGAAAGTAACTAACCGCGAGGGTTCAGAAGATCTTCAGCGTTTTGGCGCACTTGCCAGTCTTTATCTTCTAGTGCTCGCTGAAGAGCTGCTTCAACTTCGTCGCCTTCGAACGGTGCAAGGGCCAAAATGGCACGTCGACGCACAGCTGGTTTATCAGAACAGGCGGCAAGAATTGCAGAAAGACCTCGTTCGTCGCCAAGTGAACCAAGTGCAGCTGCGCACGCTTCACGCACGATTGCTTCTGTGTGCGATGTGGTGCGATCAATGAGTGCATTGATTTCAATATCAGACACTGATGTTCGTTCACCTAAACACCAGGCTGTCATTTCAGCAACAAAGATGTCCGAGTCGTCAAGACATTGATGAACGGATACGGCAGGGAACGTAGCTGCTAATTCGACGGCCGTTCTGCGTACTTCATTGTGCGCATCACGAATGAATGGCAAAAGTATTTCTTCGGTCAATGTTCCGATACGGGCAAGAGCTCGAAGTGCACTTGCACGCACCATGCCATCTTCATGAGTCAGAGCTGACAGTGCGATTGCGGTGTCGCCTGAAAACCCTGCGGCGATGACATCGAACCGAAAATTATCTGACATGACGGATTAGGCCCGAAGGAGCCCACCCACAAATTCAAATGCAATGGTGAAAAGAAATCCGAGAATGCAGGCGACGAGGGCTCCGAGGATGATGGCTCCACCTGAAAGATTGGCGATGGCACGCCATTTTTGCTCACGAGGAGGCTCGGTATAAAGAGGTGTGGGTTTATTGTCGACCCGCACCACTGCAGTACGTCGCGGCGTGGCAGGCTTCATGCGGTCGATAAATGCAAGCGCAAGAAAGGCGAGGGCCACCACCCACACCGCTCGGGCGCCAGCACCAGTAGCGGTGATTGCAAATATTGACGATAAAAAGATTGACGCACTCATGAACAACACAATCGTACCGCCAGCTCCACCGCGTCGTCCCGCATCAATGCGTGGGTTGCGAATTGCGTTGCCTCTGATCACCGTGTCGTGGTTGGTGTTGTTTGGCATTGTTGCCATGGCTGCTGTTCGTATTCAGCGATTTGAACTGGCTCCCGGTGAAGCCATGAGCGTTGCGCCACGAATTGATTTTTCAGCATCAAGTGCGGGAGGAACAGTGCCTGAGCGATTCCGCACGACAAACGGAATCAGATTCGTTACCGCATTCGGGGGTCAATTATCTATTTTGGACAGTGTTCTGGGCTGGATTGATCCACATGTGCAAGTCGACACATACAAAGAGCGATATGGAAGTGGTACTCCGAGCACCTCTCGACGTCTTGGGTTCCAAGCCATGATCGGTGCAAAACAAGTTGCCGAGTATGTGGCCATGAAGAAACTTGGACTTGACGTTGAGATATCGATGGGTCGCGTAGTGATTGAGGAACTTGTCTGTGACGGTGCACCCCAGAAAAATGCGGCGTGTACAACGCTTGATGTTGGTGAGACGATTACTCACTTCAACGGCATTGCGACACCAACGTTGGCTGAATTAGCTCAAGAGATGAAGACACACAAAGTTGGGGACACTGTTGAGCTGACTGTGATTCCATATGACGCAACGGCTACCACTCCTGATACGCAAAAGGCCGAGAAGCGCACCGTTCAGCTCATGGCCAACGTGAATGACCCCACGCGACCCATTATTGGGTTTACCCCAGCTGATACTCGAACAGTGTCGTTACCTTTCGAAGTTGACATTTCCACGACCGATATTGGGGGACCATCTGCTGGTTTAGCGTTCACTTTGGCATTGCTTGATGAATTAACAAAAGGCAATCTCATGGGTAAGACACGCGTGGCAGCAACGGGGACAATGAGCCAAGATGGTTCCGTTGGTGCAATTGGGGCTCTCGAACAAAAGGCAGTCGCCGTCAGAGATGCTGGCGCTGACCTCTTTATAGTTCCCGCTGGTCAATCAGCTGATGAGATGAAGAGCGCACGACAAGCAGCCGGTTCGGGCGTCGAGATAGTGCAAGTGAAATCGTTAGATGAGGCACTCGCTGTGCTTCGGAGCCATGGCGGGGAAGCGTTACGCGCCACCAGTGCCTAAGGGGCCTGTGGATAATGCCACCATTTGGGTAGTCAAGAGTCGTACTGTTGAAGCCTAATGGCTATCTCTTTTTCCCGACCCGATCCCTCATCGCCTGCAGCGGTGGGTTCGGCTGCGTTTCCCACCAACCGTCGTGGGTTCGATCAGGCTGAAGTACGTGATTTTCTCAAGATGGTCTCCGCCGAAATGGCACGCCTCCAAGAGCGGGAACGTTTCTTAGAAAGCGAAATGCGGGCGATGCAAACCCGCGGATTGTCGGCTCCGGGACGCCTCGATGAAGAGACCGTCACCACTCTTCTTGGCGAGGAAGCTGCACGAGTTCTTACTGCTGCACGTGACGCCAGTACGCAAATTCGTGACCGTGCAGAAGAGTCAGCAACTCGACTTGTAAAAGACGCCGCAGAAGACGCGGTACGTATTCGTGAAGCTGCAGTTCTTGAAGCTGCGCGTATTCGCGAAGACTCCGGCGCTGATGCTGAATCTGAAATCGAGATGGCAAAGCAACAAGGCCGCGACATGGTGAACGAAGCGCGCGAGTATCGCGAAAAAGTTCTGTCGGAATTGTCACGCCGTCGTGATGCTGCTCGTTCCCAAATTGAACAACTTCTTCATGGCCGTGATCGTCTCATGAATGCATTTGAACGCGCACGTATCGCAAGCGAAGATGTCATTGGTGGGCTCACAGAAGCCCACGATGAGCCTGAATTCATTGTCGATTTGTCGCCTACCACTGGGCCAGTCCCGATTATCAATTCTGAGCATCCTTCAGTCAAAATGTTTGACCGCGAGGAAGCTGTTATTGAAGAAGAGATAGTCGAAGTGGAATCGGCGAACGTCGTTATCTTTGACCATGAGTCTGAAGTCGAGATCGTAGAAGTTGAAGTCGTCGAAGAAATTGAAATAGTTGAAGTACTTCATCCAGTTCATTCGCCAGCCGAAGTAGTTACAAGTGTTGACGAAGTGGCTTCTCCTGAACCTACAGAAACAACACAAACAAATGTTGTGTCTTTGTTCGGACGTGGTCGGCGCTCACATGACATGCCAGAAATTGTCGTGGAACCAGAAATCGTTAACGAAACTGTTGAAGAAATAGTGGAAGCTGTTGTCGCTCCGACCCGTAAAAAGGACGTTGCGGAAGTCGATGATATTTTCGCCAAATTACGGGCAGGTAGCACTGCTGAAGTTGCTGCTAAGGCAACACAAGTAGCTGAAAAAGTTGTGGAAGAAAAACCAGTAGCAAAGAAGCCTGCTGAGAAAAAAGCCAAAGCAAAGCCCGCTGTTCCGGTTGTTGATCCGGCACGATTTGAAGAGCGCAACGAGGCATTGTCGCCAGTTGTCGTTGCCATGGCTCGCAAATTGAAGCGTGTGCTTGCTGATGAGCAGAACTCCGTTCTCGGACATGTTCGGGCAAAGCGCTCATCTCTTGACATTGATGCGATCTTTGGAACAGAGGCAGAACATGCTGCGCGCTATGCAGTAGCGGTCACAGACGACACGATGGCATCAGCGAGCGCAGGTGCCAAATCTGTAAAAGCTGCTGGTGGTTCAAGTCGTCGCGTGACTCAAAAAGCCATAGCCGAGCACGCACACGCCGCGATTACGGCAGGTCTTGTCGCCGGATTCCGTGAGGATGCGCGAATTGCAATCGGTGAAGCCGAAGGCGACCGTGATGTATTACTTGGACTACTGCGTGACGTCTATCGCACATGGAAGACCGAGAAAATGGACACCCACGTGGACGATATTGCGTGTTCTTCTTACAGCCGAGGCGCGTACTTAGCCCTCGAACCTGGCAGCAGCATTACTTGGATGGCCGAGCCCGATACCAATTGCTGCAGCGAGTGCGCAGATAATTCATTAGGTGGTTCTGTCGTGCGTGGCGATGATTTCCCGACGGGCCATAGTCATCCACCAGCTCATGCTGGCTGCCGATGCCTTGTTTGCCCCGTTCAGGACTAGCGTCCTGATGCGTGCGTAACTCATCTGACCTTCCCCCCGGCGGCCCTACTGGCCCAGTCTTTCGACTTCCTAATTTTGGCAAGCCATCGCGTGGACGAATTGTTGTCTCGATAGTCGTCGGACTCGTCCTATTGCTGATTTTCAGCGCAAAGGCGATGTCTTCTTTTTATGTGAACGTGTTGTGGTTCAACAGTGTTGGTCGTAGCGATGTCTACTGGGCAATGTTGCGCAGCAAAGCAGAATTAGTAGCAGTCTTTACTGCAGGTTGTTTCGTTTTTCTCTGGGTCAACTTATTGTTGGCTGATCGGTTAGCGCCGTTGACTTTGCCGAATACGCCTGAAGATCAAACAGTTATTCGCATTCGAGAAATAACAGCAAAGAGCCGTGGGAAATTACGCATAGCTCTTGCTGCGCTTATTGCAATCATGTTGGGTCTTCCTGCATCGAGTCAATGGCAAGAGTGGACCATGTTTCGCAACCGCCAGGCTTTCCCAGTGGGTGACCCGTTGTTCAAGGCAAACGTCGGCTTTTATGTTTTCAGATTGCCATTCGCTCAATTTGTTGTTGCATGGTCATTCGGGGCACTGGTCCTTGTCACCATCATTACAACGGCTTTCCATTTCATAAACGGAAGCATTCGTCCACAAGATCGTGTACAACGAGTCACGTCTCAGGCCAAAGTGCATTTGTCGGTACTTCTCGCAATCGGCACCCTTTTACGTGCAGCAAATTACTGGCTGTCTAAATATGAACTCACATCGTCATCTCGCGGAGTTGTTCGTGGCGCCTTGTACACAGACGTGAACGCGCAACTTCCTGCACTTAACTTGATGATTCTTGTCTCGCTCGCCGTTACTGCATTGTTGCTCTGGAATATTCGACAGAAGGGCTGGAGACTCCCGGTTCTTGCCATCGGATTATGGGTTGTCGTTGCGTTGGCTGTTGGCACGTTATATCCGGCAATTATTCAACGATTTGTTGTTCAACCAAACGTCAGTACGCGAGAATTGCCATTTATCCAGCGAAACATTATTGCTACAAAGACGGCAATGGGAATAGCTGATGTCACACGACAAGACACAACGTTTTCCTCTATTAGCACTGCAGACGTCACGACCAATGATGCAGCACTTCGCGATGTTCGTCAGCTTGACCCAGGTCAAATGCTTGATCGCTTTGCATTAGACCAAGGCCAAACTTCGTTCTACACGGTGAACGATCTAGACGTTGACAGATATTCAGTTGATGGCCGAGTGCAACAGGTATTGGTTGCCGCGCGCGAACTTAATCCGGCAGGTATTCCAAACCGCACGTGGGTATCTCGGCACCTGATTTATACACATGGTTGCGGGGTCATTGCAGCCCCCGCCAGTTTGGCAACAGAAGATGGTCGTCCGTCATACATAGACCTGAAAGTCACCAAGCCACAAATTTATTTCGGTGATCGACTCGGCGAATATGCAGTTGTGAAGACATCTCAAAAAGAACAAGCGTGTGCCGGCGGAAACGAAACATCCTTCGTTGGTAACGGAGGAATCAAGTTCAACAGTTTTGTTCGTCGCGTTGCTCTGGCAGTGAATTTCGGAGAGTTCAACTTGTTTGGCTCAAACTTGATTACGCAAGATTCACAAATTTTGTTGCAACGAGATGTTCGTTCGCGCGTAGCAAAGATTGCTCCGTTTCTTCATCTTGATGCTGACCCGTATGCAGTGGTAGTTGATGGCCAGGTGAAATGGGTCGTTGATGCCTTCACCACGACAAATCGCTACCCGTATGCAGAAACCGCGAACGTTTCTCAACTCACAGCCGGCAGCGGTTTAGATCATTCGTTTAATTACGTTCGTAACAGTGTTAAAGCAGTTGTAGATGCGTATAGCGGTGAAGTCACGTTGTACTTGATGGATACAAAAGACCCGATTGCCCGCATGTGGAGCAAGGCGTTTCCAAATTTATTCGCGAAAAAATCGACAGTGTCGGCAGCGCTAGCTGAACATTTCCGTTACCCAGAAGATTTGTTCCGAGTACAGACAAATATGTTTGGTCGTTACCAGTTTGACGATGCAACATTGTTCTTCAATCGTGACGCAGCTTGGAGCGTTGCACAGGCACCAGCTAATGCTCCGGAAACAGCCACAGCGACTTCATCGCTTGGTTCAGCAGCAACTGGAGTTGCGCCAATCGATTCAATCAATGCGTCTGATTCCAATGTTCAGAGATTTACGCCGTACTTCTCAATTTTCCATGAGCCAAATGCGGCAACCGATGTCGGTCAATTTTCAATGATTCGTCCGTTTGTACCGTTTTCGGCCGATGACAGTCGTAAGGAATTGCGATCATTGATGGTGGTTTCTAGTGAACCTAAGACATACGGAAAAATCACGGTGTATGACATCAAGACGCCACTACCAGCTGGTCCTGCAACAGTGTCTGCGCAATTTGAAAGCGAACCAGCAATCTCTCAAACGATTACTCCACTTGATCAACGTGGGTCACGTGTCACCTATGGTGATTTACAACTCGTTCCGGTTGGTAAGGGGCTCGTGTATATCCGCCCAATGTTTGTGCAGCCAGATGGCAACGACAGGCAAGTATTTGTTCGAAAAATTCTCGCGGGCTACGGCGATCGTTCTGTCATTGGTGACAGTTTGACCAGTGTGATTTCACAATTGTTCCCTGGCTTTAACTTGGATCTCGGAGACCGAGTGGGTCGGGCTTCAAGCACGCCAACTACAACAGTGCCAGGCAGCCCAACCACAAATGCGCCTGCTGCAGGTACAACACCTGCAGAACTATTACGACAAGCTGAAGCTCTCTTTGCTCAAGCAGATGCTGCATTGGCGAAGTCGCCACCAGATTTCTCGACGTACCAGACCAAGTTGTCGCAGGCTCGCGGGTTAGTGCAGCAAGCTCTGGCAGCTGTTAAGGGCTAAATCAGACAGGGTTTCGCAACAGCAATTTGTTGGCAAGCGCCGCAAGATCTTGGCGGAATGTGATTTCATAACGAGCTTGTTCGTTCGCAAGTCGCACTTGGGTTGTCTTGAGTGCATCCATCATTTCAGCGACGCCTGAATCTTCTGCGCGCTTGGAAAGTTCTTCAATCTCGGTACCAAGTTCATGTAACTGGCGCGACAGCTCAGAACCCATTCCTGAAACTCGTGACTCAATGCCTGCAAGTCGCTCGACTGTGGAGCGCGATGCTTCTCGCTCTGCTGCCAATGCGTTCATTTGTTCGCTCATTTCGGCCCGCAATGAAGCAATTTCTGCTTGCAATGCCTCTACGGCCTGCTGGGTCTTTTTATTTCGGGCAAGCATGGTGATTGCGTTAATCCTAAGCATTTTGGGTGAAGTTGTGAGTGAGGCACTCGCCTTGTACCGTAATGCTTCAACTACATCGCGGGGTGGAGCAGCCCGGTAGCTCGTTGGGCTCATAACCCAAAGGTCGCAAGTTCAAATCTTGCCCCCGCCACTAATACAACAAGTCTAAAATCCCAGCCTCTCCACAGAGGTTGGGATTTTGGTTATCTGGCTACTTGCAGGCTTCCAGTTCGTACATGGGGACTCCGTTAA
>CAFBQH010000007.1_pt1 | contig 24843 bp, 21 predicted proteins | sample 7269951 | NCBI WGS metagenome assembly CAFBQH01 (sample SAMEA6814174, study PRJEB35770) | freshwater metagenome | biome: Freshwater; feature: Freshwater reservoir; material: water | place: Czech Republic | collected 2016-11-09 | depth 30m m
CAGGTGGAATGGTGATGTGCGACAGGCCCATCATTGAAGTGTGCCCAGTTGAGTGGGGGCGCATGGCTAATCGCAGTGTGCTGCAATGGGACAAAGATGATTGTGCTGCTGCAGGGTTAGTGAAGTTCGATCTATTGGGTCTCGGTATGTTGTCGGCACTGTCGAATGCTGTGTCGCTTATTTCAGAACATCGCGGGTATGAACTTGACCTTGCAACTATTCCGCAAGAAGACGATGTGTATTCCATGTTGTGTCGTGCAGACACGGTGGGGGTATTTCAAGTCGAGTCGCGCGCACAAATGTCAACATTGCCACGGTTGAAGCCGCGTCGCTTCTATGACTTGGTGGTAGAAATTGCACTCATTCGCCCTGGGCCAATTCAAGGCGGGTCAGTGCATCCGTATATTCGCAGGCGCAATGGTCTCGAGCCCATTACGTATTTGCATCCACTGTTAGAAAATTCTCTTGGCAAGACATTGGGTGTGCCGTTGTTTCAAGAACAACTGATGCAAATGGCAATTGATGTTGCTGGCTTTACTGCAAGCGAAGCTGATCAATTGCGCCAAGCAATGGGGTCTAAACGGTCGCAGGCACGTATGGAACGGTTGAAGGTGCGGCTGTATCAGGGCATGGCAGAACGTGGCATTACCGATGCAATCGCTGATGAGATTTTCTTGAAGATGGCAGCGTTTGCAAACTATGGCTTTCCCGAAAGTCACTCGGTGAGCTTTGCGTATCTCGTGTATTCATCGTCATATATCAAGTTGCATGAACCAGCTGTGTTTTGTGCTGCGCTATTGAATGCACAACCAATGGGTTTTTGGTCGCCACACACATTGGTGCGTGATGCGCGACGTCATGGTGTTGTGGTGCGTACTCCGGATATCAATGCATCGGGTCATGAAGCAACGCTTGAAGTATGCAGTGAATCAGAAACTGGCTTAGCGGTTCGTCTCGGTGTTGGTTCTGTGCGCGGCATTGGGTCAGAACTTGCCCGTGACATCGCATCGCATCGGCCATACACGTCAATTGAAGAGCTGGTTGCACGTGTGCCTGCTTTGTCGCGCAAACAAGTAGAGGCTTTAGCAACGGCTGGTGCATTCACTGACAGTTTCGGTGATGATCGCAGGCACGCACTGTGGGAAGCAGGTGCGCATGGGCATGGTGATGTTGCTCACTTGCACGGAATCATGGGGTTGAATTCACGGCCCACATTGCCTGGCATGGAACCAGTAGAAGAAGCCATTGCAGATTTATGGGCCACGGGTATTTCACCTGATGGGCACCCCACCATTTTTCTGCGTGAACAACTTGCAGCAAAGGGAGTGGTTACTGCAGATGGGCTACCAGCTGTGCCACACAAAGACAGAGTGTTGGTGGCGGGCATTGTCACGCATCGTCAACGCCCCATGAGCGCGCGGGGTGCCACGTTCATCAGTTTGGAAGACGAGACAGGTCTCATCAACGTTGTGTGTTCAAAAGGTTGTTGGGCGCGGTATCGAAGTGTTGCACGTGATGCATCAGCATTGTTGGTGCGAGGCAGGGTGGAATCAGCAACAGGCGTTATCAATATCGTGGCTGAACAGTTGTTGCCGTTGTTTGCGCCGGCCACTATCCCTAGTCGCGATTTTCGCTAGGAGAACTATTCGTTCGGAGTTTCGCCAAGACCATCATTGAACATGCGGTATGTCTCGTAGATGTCTTTGCACTTCTGACACATCGGCACTTGCTTTGGGTCACGAGACGGCACCCACACATGACCACACAACGCTTCGATAGGTGTTCCGTTGATGCGTGCTTCCAAAACTTTTGCTGTGGCATTTTCGCCAGGTTCGGTTTTCACAATATGGGCAACAATCGGCTCGCCGGTCTCGGGCACCATCTCTGTTTCGGGGCGCGACTCGACGGGGCGAGTTTTGAGTGGAGTTGCCATGTCCAACAGTCAATCAGGTGAACGAGGCGCCGTACACTTCTTTCATGCATACGTGCAAGATTCGGAGCTGCTGACAACGCATGGCCATCTTTGTTGATGAGAGCAGATGGTGGTTCAAGGACCGTCAGTGGTGCCACATGGTGAGCAACCATTCGTTTGACGAACTGCACCTGTTTGCTGTGACGCTTGAAATTCCGCCACGAGCATTTCACGGCGACCATTACGACCTTCCGGCTCATATTCGAGAAATTGCAATTGACCTCGGCGCACAAGTGGTGACCAGCAGAGAACTGGTGACACATTTAGTGAGTTCTGGTTTGCGCATGTCTGCAGCACAACGACGTCAGTACAAACTTGCAGCCGACGTTGACCACGGGTCTGGCGAACCCACAATGGATCGTGGGCAATAGAGGCCACCTCGTCCGACTACAACCCAGTCGAGGATGTAGAGCCCAGCGCTTGCGACAACAGAAGTGAATTGATGTAACAGTTCAATGTCTGACGGATTAATCGGTGATGACGTACGTACGGATACAAGAACGAGGGAATGCGCGTCTGGAAATTGTGAACATTGACCAACGATGCTGTGAATAGAGAGATGGGTTAGGGGAGTGTCGCGAACAAGACCAATGCCACGTCGCTGATTATCTGTGATGAGTGCAAGCGTGTGGTCGTGAAGAGGGTGTTCCAGTGCAAGACATGCAATACCTAATGCTTCGACAAGCGTGTCAATCGAATCAATGTAGGGACGTGGAATGTCGACAAGCGATGCGTTGAACATGGGGCTCCTGTAGATAGATGAATCACAGGGGAAGATGTGAGCGGGACGTTATTGGGTGGGTGCGTCGCTACAAAAACACAGCAATGAAGAACACGGACGCTGCCATGCCAACAAGGGGTGCAGCCCATGTAATCCAGGGGGCCGTGCGAGTCCAGCGAGGTTCAAGCATGGCGTATCCGACAGCGGCTCCCATGAGTGCGCCGCCAAGATGGCCTCCCACTGAAATCCCAGGAATGGTGAACGTAATGAGAAGGTTCAAAACAAGAGTCGCGCCAATGCCTGTTTTCATCGGGTTAACACCACGTTGTTGAAGGCCCACTGCGGCTGCAGCCATGAGTCCAAACACGGCACCGGATGCACCGCCTGTCAATGCATTCGGGCTCAGTAAGAGTGCACCAACAGCTCCACCCAACATTGCTGCGAAATAGAGCAATATAAAACGACCACGATCAAGAGCTGGTTCGAGAAGCTGACCAAGTTGCCATAGCAAAAACATGTTCATGCCGACATGAAGTATTCCGTAATGCAAAAATCCTGAAGAGATCAGTCGATACCACTCACCGTTATCGATGAAATATTGCGACAGCGCCATATTGAGTTCTCTGTTGTTAATGGCTCCGATGGAAGTCAAGACAGTTGTACCTGTTGTGACCCATAAATACAGGCACACATTGATTGCAATGATTGCTCGGGTGATCAATAACGGTTGAGAAGCATTCCAGAAACGAATTCGCTCACGAGCGGGCGGTCGTGCACTCTTGATGCAGTCAACACAATGCGAACCTACATCTACCTGTGTCAAACATTGGTTACACGCAGGTCGACCACAGCGTGTGCAATGTCTTCCCGTTGCTGTGGTCGGGTGTTTCGTGCAGTATTCAAGAATTGGCGGTGGAAATGACATCAGCGCGGAGGTGCTTCAGCAAGGTCACGATTAGCGAGGTACCAATCCACTGTTGCCTTCAAGCCATCACGAAAATCCATCGACCCTTTCCACCCCAACAGAGTCTCAGCCCGCGTTGCATCAATGCGGCGACGTGGTTGACCGTCTGGCTTTGTTGCGTCCCATTGCAATGTTCCGGTGTAGCCGGTGACAGACGCGATTGTCTCTGCGGTGTCTCGAATTGTGATTTCCCGATCTGATCCGAGATTTATAGGTTCAGTGCCTTCATGTGATTGCGCTGCGAGAACAATGGCTTCAGCCGCATCTTCGACGTATAAGTACTCGCGGCTTGCTGCACCTGTTCCCCAGACATCAATGTGATCAGCGCCGCGTTCTTTTGCTTCGATACATTTTTTAATCAGTGCAGGGATGACATGAGATACAGATTCATGAAACTTGTCGCCAGGTCCGTACAGGTTGGTTGGGATGAGGTAGGCAAATTTTTGTCCGTATTGTGCGGCGTTCACTTGCGCATGAATCAGGTGTGCTTTTTTTGCAATGCCGTATGGAGCGTTTGTTTCTTCTGGGTATCCATCCCACAACGATTCTTCTTTGAAAGGCACTGGTGTGAACTTGGGGTATGAGCACACGGTGCCAAGCAGAACTGTTTTTTCAGTGCCTGCTGCTCGCGTTGCTTCGATGATGTGAGTGCCCATCATGAGGTTGTCTAAGTACAGCGGCGCTGGCGCGACTTGGTTGTATCCGATTCCACCAACGCGGGCAGCCAGGTGAATGACATGGGTGGGTGAGTATTTGGCCAACATGGCATCAGCCGCACCCGGAATGGTGAGGTCGTACTGGTCATGGGTGGGAGCTGCCACACGGGCCCCAAGAGCTGAAAGGCGACCCACAACAACACGTCCGAGAAAGCCATTGCCCCCCGTGACCACCACACTGCGATTCGACCAAAATTCCGACATGGATGCCATAGTACGACTGGAACGGTCAGAATGAAGGGGTGCGTATCGCCTACACCCTCGAACAATGCTGGCATCGCGTCCCGGGAGGCACCGGAATCGCTGCAATTGAGGTGGCAAGAGAGCTGGCAAAGACCCCTGAACTCACCTTGATCGGGGTGGCAGGACGCCATCGTCATCTGCCAACGAAGGGTTTTGAGCCTCCGATTGCGGTCAGTTCGTTACCTATCGGCCGACCATTTTTGTATCGCTCATGGTTGCGATTGGGGTGGCCGAAAGTGGAATCTGTTGTTGACAATGCGGACCTCGTGCATTCCACCACCATTATTCCGCCAGCGACGTCGTTGCCATTGGTGGTCACCATTCATGACCTTGCGTTTTTGCATCATCCAGAGTTTTTCACGCCGCGCGGAAACAAGGTCTTTCGACGCAGTCTCGACATTGTTCGTGAAAAAGCTGCAATGGTGTTGTGTTCATCGCAAGCAACCTTTGATGATTGTGTTGCTGCCGGAATTGGTGCAGACCGACTACGGCATGTTCCGCTCGGTGTTACAACGCATGTCATTACAGATGCAGATCGTGCTCGTGTTCGAGCAACGTATGACCTGCCTGAACGGTTTGTTTTGTTTGTTGGCACTCTTGAGCCGCGTAAAAACTTGGCACGACTTATTGCGGCGCTCGACTCTCTTCGTGGCGCACCACCGCTAGTGGTAGTCGGGATGGAAGGATGGGGTGACCATTCACCATCTACTGCATACGACGTTCGTTTTACTGGGTTTGTCCCCGCGCATAATTTGCCTGCGTTGTATGAGGCCTGCACAGTGTTTGCATTCCCATCAATTTTGGAAGGCTACGGATTACCCGTCATTGAAGCCATGGCACATGGTGCAGCCGTAGTGACATCGCGCGGTACGTCCACTGAGGAAGTGGCGGGTGGGGCAGCAGTACTTATTGACCCACTGAGTGTCGAGTCAATTGCTGCCGGATTATCTGAGGCATTTGCAGATGTTGAACAATTACGCACGAAAAGTCTGGCGAGAGCATCTTCAGTGTCATGGGCTGATACTGCGACAGCCACAATGCGTGCGTATCAAGAAGTTCTTGGGCGGCGCTCATGATTACTCGTTATGCAGCTATGAATTTATTGTGGTGTGTGCCAGGAGTTGGCGGCAGCGAGGAATACCTATTGCGTCAACTTGATGGGCTCGCATTGATAACGCACAACTATCACATTGATGTTTTTGCACCACGTGGTTTTTCCGAACGACACCCGCGAATAGCCGCCGCATTTACTGTGTATGAGGCGCCAGGTGCTTGTACCAGCCGCGCCCAACGTATATTTCTTGAACACACATGGCTTGCATTGAGCACACGTAAGTACAACGTTGTACATCATGGCGGTGGATCTGTTCCGCGAGTTGGAAACAAACACACATTGCTAACAATTCACGATGTGCAATGGATTGATTATCCGCATTACGTAGCGCCAGTAAAATTGCGCTATCTAAAAAAGATGGTTCCGTCCTCTCTACGCCGTGCAGTCCGCATAGCTGTGCCGTCGCGTTTTGTTGCTGGCACACTGGTGCGCGCCTTCGGAATTGCGCCAGCCAAAATAAGTGTGGTGCGTCACGGACTTGAAGCCGAGTTTGATGGTGAAATCACATCCGAAGATGAACTGCGACGTCGTTTTGAACTGGGTGAGGGACCAGTACTTGTGTTTCCGGCGATTACTCACCCACACAAGAATCATTCATTTTTGCTAGAGATAATGGCTAACGGCGAAGGTCGATGGGGAAACCCAGACCTTCGACTTGTTTGTATCGGGTCGCAGGGATCAGCCCATGAATCGGTGCTCGCAGAAATTTCTGACCGAGGGTTAAGTAATCGAGTAGTGATGGCTGGTCGCGTATCGAATGCGGACCGTAACGGATTCTTGGCTTTAGCTGAGGCGATGGTATTTCCAAGTGAGTACGAAGGATTTGGTGCACCAGTCATTGAAGCGATGCGTTGTGGCACTCCTGTTGTATGTAGTGATCGCGGAAGTTTGCCTGACGTGGTGGGCGATGCCGGAATTGTGTGCCCACTGACAACAGATGCGTGGTCACGTGCACTTGAAGCTGTGCATGCGCGTCGTGATGAACTTATTGCAGCAGGTCATGATCGAGCTCGCGCATTCACTTCTGCAATTTCAGCCACTGAGCTCATTGAACAATATGACTTAGTAGTTGCAGCGGCTAAAGGTATTCGATGAGTCGCCCCATAGTTGTTCTGTGCCCACACTTTGCACCAGACACTGCTCCGACAGGCGACGTCATCACCAGAATTGTGCAGGAATTTGTAGCAGCGGGTCAGCGTGTTCATGTGGTGACATCGTTGCCATGGTACAAATCTCATGCAATTGACGCAGGGTGGACTGGCCGGTTAGCGCGGCGCGAGAAAACTGCATGGGGATCAATTACTCGTGTTCATCCATTCCCCGGAAAAAGTAAATCGAACTTGTTGCGCCGCGCGATCGGGTTCGGTGCGTTCAGTCTGATAGCTGGCATATTCACATTGTTTGCTGGTGGTATTCACCGCAGGCCTTCCGCGATTATTTCCATGTCGCCACCATTAACGCTTGGGCTAACTGGGTGGCTGGCAAGTCGTATCCGTCGGTGCCCTTCGGTTTTTAACATTCAAGATGTGTTTCCCGATGCCGCTATTGAGACCGGAGCAATTACGAATACACGAATCATTGCGATGTCGCGGTGGTTGGAGCGAGTGAGCTATCACCGTTCAGATGCAGTGGTTGTGCTGTCAGAGGATTTGCGCACAAATGTATGTGCCAAAATGTTGCCTCGGTATCAACACAAAGTTCATGTCATTACTAACTTTGTTGATAGTGATCGGATCACACCACAAGATCGAATGACTGCGTATCGACAAGAGTTGGGTATTGGTGCAGAACCTGTCGTTATGTACGCGGGCAATGTTGGGTATTCACAGTCGCTCACGATGATGTTGTTTGCTGCACAAAAGATGCCTGACGTTGTGTTCGTAATCAACGGTGACGGATCAGCGAGAACAGAACTTGAACATGATGCTGCTGGATTGCCGAACATGCGATTCTCTGGCTACCAACCAGCCGAGCGCGTGCCCGAAGTGTTGGCAACTGGCGATGTCCATGTGGTGCCATTGCGAGCTGGTCTTGGTGCTGTCAGCGTGCCGTCAAAGACGTACAGCATCCTGGCTGCGGCACGGCCAGTGGTGGCTGCAATTGACCCGGGTACCGAAGTGACGCGTATTTTGTCTGACAGCGGGGCGGGAGTGTGCGTGAACCCTGATGATCCCGAGGCCTTTGCCGACGCACTTCGTGCAATGGTGAATTCACCCAACATGGGCAAAGATGCGGGTTTGAAGGGTCGACAGTGGGTTGAATCTCATGTCTCGCCAGCACGTGTGGCACACGCATACCTCGATGTAATCGCCTCACTGGGCGTTCAGCAGGTAGCCTCAATCCTTCGTGGCTAGTGGTTCATCAGCAAAAAAGGTCGCCCGTCTCGCACAGAAGGGCAAAGGCAAGAAGGTGCGCTTTCAAGGCGGCACTCTTTTCCCGACCATCATGGCAATCATCGTCATTGTTGGCATGGGGCTCATTTCCTACGCACGTCAGGCGCCATCAGCCACTGACATTGCACCAACCACTGCAGATCGTTGGCACATTCCTTTCGGCATCTACCACTGCGATGAGTACCTGGTTGATCTCGCAATAGACAAGCAAAAGTCAGACTCTCCAGATCCAAACTTTCAGAAGTACGGCGTATTCAGTCGTGAAGATGGTGTTATCCGTTGGTACCCACAAGTTGCCGCAACTGGCAAGAAGGCCAAGTTGGGCTTGTACTTAGATACATACGGAATTCAGGTAACAACTAAGGGGATCACTTTCCCGACAGATCAGAACAAAGGCGTGTCATACGCAGTTGATAAAGATCAGTGCAAAGATGCTTCAGGAAAAATGGTTGATGCTCAGGTACAAGTAATTACTTGGCCGAAAGCTGGTCAGACCGCAAATTCAAAGCGCTACATCACTGATTTTTCGAATGTAAGAATTTTGAATGATGAAATGGCAATTGCCGTTGCATACGTCGCGCCAGGAACTCAAATCCCTCAGCCTGATTCAGCAGCGAAATTGTCTGACATTGTTGCTTCAGAATTTGGTGGAGCTACCACCACAACAGTTGCCACAAACGTGACAACTACAACCGGCGGCTGATGCACGCAGTTGTTCTTGTCGGGGGTTTCGGAACCCGGCTGAGACCACTAACGCTGACTACCCCCAAACCGCTGTTGCCAATTGCAAATGTGCGTCAATTGGAACACCTCATCGCCACTCTTGGTTCAGCCGGAGTGACTGAAGTTGTATTAGCAATCGGATTCAAGCCAGAACCGTTTTTTGAAGCGTTTCCGGACGGTATGTGTGCCGGAATTGCACTGCACTACGCAGTGGAACCAGAGCCTCTTGATACAGCTGGTGCAATTGCATTTGCTGCGCGTCATGCGGGCGTGTCAGACACGTTCGTTGTCATGAACGGTGACATTCTGTGTGATGTTGATCTGTCGTCACTTGTTGCATTTCATAAGGCACAAGGAGCGGAAGGAACATTGCACCTCACGCCTGTCAGTGACCCGTCTCAATATGGTGTCGTTGAAATTGACGATGGTGGCTGGGTGAAGCGGTTTGTTGAAAAACCTGCACCAGGTGAAACCACTAGCAATCTTGTCAATGCCGGAACCTACGTTTTAGAACCATCTGTGATTAGTCGAATTCCAGAAGGTCAACGTATGTCAATAGAGCGCGTGGTGTTTCCTGCCATGGTGGCTGACGGAACTCTTGCTGCGATGCCCACTGATGACTACTGGATTGACACCGGACTACCAAGCACATATCTGCGAGCAAATCTTGACTTAATCGACGGCTCGCGCAGTCGAATTCTTGCGTCAGTAGGGCCGCAGGCTCATGTTCACTCGTCGGCGTCAATTACTCATAGTGTCATTGGTGAAGCAGCGGTTGTGGAAGAAGGTTGCGTCATTATTGATTCAGTGGTGTTACCAGGAGCTCATATCGGCCCTCGCGTTCGTTTAGAACGGTCACTCGTGATGGGCGCTATTGGTGCTGAATCTTCGCTGACCGATTGCGTCGTTGGTGCTGATGGTCATGTTCCTCCAATGTCGCAATTAGTGAATTCAAAAGTGCCAAATCCTGAAAGCGCTGTGTAGTCATGGCTTCAAAGATGATCATGGTGTGCGGTGGCGCAGGTTTTATTGGGTCACATCTTGTCGACCGCCTCATCGCTGAAGGTCATGAAGTTGAGGTAGTCGACAATCTGTCAAGTGGTTCAATTACAAACTTGGCAGATGCTCGCAATGCGGCTGGCAGATTCAAATTTCAAAACATCGGAATTGAATCTCGTGAATTTTCTGAATTGGTTTCACTTCGGCGCCCACGAATCATTATCAACCTTGCAACGTTTTCTCCGACGCACGCTCATCTCAATGGGGCATTATCTAGTTTGCAACTGTCAGTTTCTATTCTTGAGGCCGCTCGTCTCGGCGGAGTTGAAAAAGTAATCACGGCGTTGCCGAGTGGTTTGCTCTATGGCGAAGTCGCAGCACGTGATCTGCCAATAAAAGAAGGTCATATGAATGACCCACGTACTAGCGAAGAAGTGTTAGCCCGTGCGGCTGCAGATATTCATTCTGTATATCGCGAACGACACGGAGTTGAATTCACAATCTTGGCTTTGGGCAATGTGTACGGACCGCGTCAAAGGGCATCTGATGGGGTAGTTGCTTCGTTTGTTGAAGCACTAGCTAATGGTCGCGCACCAATTGTTCATGGCAACGGAAAACAAACTCGTGACTTCATTTATATTGACGACACTGTTGATGCAATCGCCCGCGCAACAGATCGTGCAGGCGGACTAGTGGTCAATGTAGGAACAGGTGTTGCAACATCAGTTGCCGATCTGTGGTCCGTGATGGCCGGGGCAGCATCGCCAGTACCGCGCACAAGTGCAGCACGACCAAATGATGTTGCACGACTGTCGTTGTCTCCGGTGCGTGCGCGTATTCAACTTGGCTGGTCGCCGTTTACTTCCTTGAAAGATGGCTTGGCAACGTTGCGTTAGCGAAAGAGGTCTTCGCTCGGAGGCCGAACAATTTCGTCCATTGATGCATCGCGAAACCATGATGGGTCAGCGCCGCGTATAACTGCAACGGGAACGCCATTTGATTTGCCCATTACTAGTTCGCCAGTGCTTGCTAATTCGTCTGCAACTGCAACTTCCGTTACTTGCATGACTCTGCCGAGCGCATCTTCAGTTCCGCGCAAGTCGACAACGCCTGCAATGCCCGCAACTCCGATGGCAACGTCTGTAAGCCCCTTACGCCACGGACGACCAAATGTGTCACTGACGATGACTCCGACTGTGACGCCAAGTTTTGCGCGCACGATGTCTCTGATACGTCGAGCCGAGCGGTCACTATCAAGAGGGAGAAGCGCTGCGTATCCGCGTTCGACGTTTGATAAGTCAATGCCACTATTTGCACAGACGAAACCATGTTTAGTTTCGGTGATGATGAGATCGCCACGGCGCCGCACTATGCGAGCTGCTTCTTGTTCGACAAGAACTTTGTGAGACAACGGATCATCTGGATCAATAGGGACTAAACGTCCTTCAGCTTTTGAGACGATCTTTTGTGTCACGATGAGAACATCATTGTCGCGCAGAGGGCCGTTGGGTTCTGTGGAGCAAGCCTCAACAATGATGTCTCCCAGTTGTTGTCCTGGGACTATTTCGCCGATTCCTTCAACACTCCATGCCATGAGTCGTGCCATTAGCGACCTCCTTTATTCGATGTTGCATCAATTGCAATGCGAGCGAGTGATGCAGCGACTCCAGCGCCAGACATGATTGTGTCTGTTGCGATACAGCGCATTCCTTCGCGCTCTACTGCAGAAACAAGATGCTCATCTTGAGAATCAATGATCAGAGTGCCACACACGGGGGCATAAATACGAGCGACCCCGACAACTGATGGCTCGTGACCAAGTTCCACCAACATGCGGTCAGCTGGGCCTTTTAATGCTGCGCCCGCAACGATGGGGGAGATTGCAACGACACTGTCTCGTCGCGCGGTGAGTGCAGTATCAACTCCGGCTAGTGCACGAATAGGCGCGATAGACACAATGGGGTTTGACGGCGCAATCACAATGGTGTCTGCATCTGTAATGAGTGAGTGGTCGATGAATGCAGCAGATTCTGCACCAACAAATTCAACGCTCTGTACGGGCACGTTGTGTTGCAAGCGAACGAAATATTCTTGAAAGGGAACTGGGCCATCTGCAAGATGCACGACCGTGCGCACAGAATCATTTGACATCGGAACAATGGTGACGGAAAGCCCAAATGCTGTGCGAATCTCTTCAGTAATCTGTTGCAGTGTTGCACCTTCGCGAACGCGAGCAGTGCGGTAAAAATGTGTTGCTAAGTCGGTGTCGCCCAAGTTGAACCACCGTGGAGCAGCCGATGACCCTGTTGGTCGCACGGATTCAAACCGCTCGAGCGCTTCCATGGCCCGCCATGATTCATTGTGAAGTCCCCACCCACGACCTGGGTCAATGGAGCCTGACAACGTATAGATGACTGTGTCGATGTCTGGCGAGATTGACAGGCCGTGCAATTCGGTGTCGTCACCCGTGTTCACCACGGCTACCACGTCAGTCGGATCCACCACTTGAATGAGTCCTGATAAGAAACGGGCAGCACCAACACCACCGGCCAGAACCATAATCATGATGCAAGGCTAGGCGGTAAGACCCACAGTGGGTTCACCTCTACAAAAGGTCCGCGGTGGTACCGTTGTCCAGTCCGATTCATTGATCAACGAGGTCCAGTTATGCCCCGCGCATTTATTACCGGCATTACCGGCCAAGACGGCCAGCACTTAGCTGAGTTTCTCCATGGGAAGGGCTACGAGGTTTTTGGCCTCATCAAGGGGCAAAACAACCCTCGCGCCCTGCAGATCCGCGACGAGTTCCCATATGTAGAACTGGTTCCTGGCGATTTAGCCGACCTCACCAGTCTTGTGAACGCCCTTGAATATGTGCAGCCAGACGAGGTGTACAACCTTGGCGCTATTTCGTTTGTTGCTATCTCGTTTGGGCAAGCAGAACTGACATCAAATATCACTGGTCTCGGTGTGCTGCGCATGCTGGAAGCCATCCGCATGGTGGGTGGAACCCAAAATAACAAGATCCGTTTTTACCAAGCGTCATCGTCTGAAATGTTCGGCAAGGTCCGTGAAGTTCCTCAAACTGAACTCACACCGTTTCACCCACGCTCACCATATGGTTGCGCAAAAGTATTTGGCCATGACATCACTGTGAATTATCGCGAGAGTTACGGCATCTATGCCTGCTCGGGCATCTTGTTCAATCACGAAGGTCCACGTCGCGGACTTGAATTTGTTACTCGCAAAATCTCTAATACGGCTGCTCGCATTAAATTAGGTGTTGAAAAAGAATTGGTCATGGGAAACCTTGACGCAAAGCGCGACTGGGGTTACGCAGGTGACTACGTGCGCGCTATGTGGATGATGTTGCAACAACCAGAACCCGATGATTATGTGGTGGCAACGGGTGAGACGCACTCAATCGAAGAGTTCCTTACTTTGGCGTTTGAAGAAGTCGGTCTTGATGATTGGCACAATTACGTACGTCAAGATCCGCGTTTCTTCCGCCCCGCAGAAGTCGACTTACTAATTGGAGACCCGACCAAGACCCGCGACAAATTGGGCTGGATTCCAGAAGTTGATTTCCCGGCACTCGTCAAGATGATGGTGAAGAACGACCTCGAAATCGAAACTGCTCGTCTTCGTCAGTAAGTGATTATCCCTCAAGAGGGAAATCAAGAACTGCATCAATCATTGAGTCAGCATCAGGTATTGCGCCTGCATTCATGCGTGCCCGCAATGCGTACGAAAAGACAGCAAGTGCAACGGTAGAGCCCGCCACTAGTCCTAGTTCAACGCGCAAAAATAAATCATCTGTGGCAAATGCAGTCACTGCTACAAAACTTGCCATCGCGCATAACCACCCTGCAGCCACATATTTGTGACCATGCAACGCGATAACACCTTGCGATACCGCAAGAGCAAGCATGTACATGCCACTTGCCAATGCAAGCAATGTCAGTGTGCGCCGATCAAGTCCGCCGTCATACATCATCGAAAGGATTGGTGGCCCAAGGAGAAATGACCCGACTGTGCCAAGGACCGCAACGGCAGTCACGACTTTCAAGAGAACAAAAAATCCACGGCGAAATTCTGTGAGGTCACCTTTGGCCGCAAGACGTGCCAATCGGGGCAATAATGCGGCCTGCACAGCTTGGAACAAAAAGAGAGGGATACGAGACAACAACACACCGTTGCCAAAGGCGGTTACTTTTTCTGCTTCGCTTGCGTTGGCAAGGAAATCAACTCCGAGTGGTCCGGCATTGACTAACGCGGCAGCCATGATGGTTCCTAGAAGCAACCAACCAAGATTGGGAGTGATCTCTGCAAAAGTTGCAGGTGGTCCATCATCTGTTCGTGTTTCGCCACGAGCAAACACAACAGCAACGGCAATCATTGGTGAAATCGCTACAGCAAGGGCATAAGCGCCGACGTTCGTCACGCCGAATTGCCACAACAACACACACGCCAGAATGCGCGCAGCGCCATCTACTCCCATGATGATGCCGTAAGCAGGAAACCTGCCAGATCCTGATGCGATTCCGCGAGCCAGGTGCATTGGCGCATACGCACAGAACGTAATGATGAGCGCAATTGTGACAACCCAATGACCTTCGAACATGTCAGAGGTCAGCCACGGTGATGCAGATGCAACGATGATCGTGAGAACGAGCGCGAGACCCAGTGTTAACGGAATCATGCGTCGAACAACAGGTCGGCCACCTTGGCCTAAGGCGCGACGGTGGGCAAGAGCGCGACCTAGTTCTTGTTCCACTGGCATAAAGAAGCCAGGAACCAGTGCAAAGGTGGTGAACCATAATGCGACGATTGGTTTGAAGTCCTCTTTTCCGAGAGCAACTTGACCAACTTTGAAAAATGCGTATGCGGTAAAACCGGAAATGAATAATCCGATACCGACGGGAATTGTTCCTTCTGGCAATGGAATGCGCGAAGTCTTTTCTGCGCTTCCATTGTCTGACACAGATAGAAGGTTAGTTGCATACGGGGCAGAGGACCCCATATTGCGTCTTTGCTTATTGAGCGGTGTTGTTGCGTGCCTTCATGGCATCAAAAAACTCAACGCGGCGTACTTGCAATTTCTGAAATCCGAGTACTGCGAATCCGACAGCTGTGTATCCGAGTTCAGTTGCTTGTTTCACAACTGGATTGTCAAGAAGCGCACTGGGGTTAATTCGAGAGAGATCAAGTGAGGTGAGGTCAATTGAGTGCACAGACGGAATGGAGATTTTTGATACATCGATCTTTGGGAGGCGGTCTGCGCCAGGAATGGTGATGTGGGGAAGTGTGATGTGAGGAAACGAAAACTTGGTCATGGTCCAAGAGTACCCACTAGTGCTTACTTTTGCAAGCATCTCAGATTAATACCTATTTCACGGGAATCAGAGCCTGCCCGCAGGGATTGCAGGCAGGCGACTAGCCTGCCTACGGCGTGACTGAGGCTCAGGTTGTTTCTTCCCTTCCCCCCGTGGTGGCCGTCATGGTCGTCCACGAGAGGGGTCAATGGCTAGCAGAGTCCCTTCAGGGCCTGGCTGGTCAGTCGTACAACGCCCTACAGACCCTCATGCTGGTCACCGGCACCGAAGATGACCCTTCTGCGCGCGAGATCCTTGATGTCGTTGCAACTGAATTACCAAATGCGGTCGTGCGGTTCTTGGGGAGCAATCCAGGTTTTGGCGCTGCATGCAATTCAGTACTGAATCTCGTCGATGGAAATAACGGTCTGTTCTGCTTTATGCATGATGATGTCGCGCTAGCTCCTGATGCGATTAGTCGGCTTGTTGAAGAGTTGTACAGGTCAAATGCCGGAGCTGTGGGACCAAAGCTTGTGTACTGGGACGACCCGCGCATGATTCAAAGTGTTGGTATTTCTGTTGACCGTTTCGGTAACAGTTTGCCGATTGCTGATGACGGAGAACTAGACCAAGAGCAACACGATGCTGTGCAAGATGTCTTTGTTGTGTCGTCAGCGTGCTTGTTGATTCGAGCAGACCTCTTTTCTCTCATTGGTGGGTTTAATCCTGATCTTCCAGTGGCGGGCGCAGATTTAGATTTGTGTTGGAGGCTTCATGCCACGGCTGCTCGCGTGATGGTCGCACCAAGTGCGGTTGGTCGTCATCGTGAGAACTCATCACAGACTGTGAACAGTCAAAACACTCAGGAAAGCTTCCTTGAAAATGAGATTGAGCGCGTACGAACCGTTGCCTCTTTGACGTCAGCGTCTCAGTTACTGACAACGGTCTTGCAGATGGTTGTTCTTACAGTGTCGCGTTTCTTTGTTCTCAGCGCTACCGGACGAATCCGTCGTGCATTCGATGAAGTGCGAGCGCTCGCTCTGTTGCCATTTGGTGTTGTTGGTATTCGTCAACGTCGAGAAGCAATCGCAAAACATCGGGAAGTATCTGGTGATGAGGTTCGTGCACTGCAGCTTGCAGGGAATGCATATGTAGCCATGTTCTTTCGTCGGCGTGCAGCGCAAGCAGGTCAAGCTCAGGCTCAGGCTGCCGGTCAAGTGCGTGAAGCCACAGCGCGTAGTGCGTATGTGTTGTGGGCCGTCCTTGTTTCAATATTCGTTATCGGTTCGCGAACACTGTTCGTGCACGGTGTCGTTGCTGTAGGTCAGATGGCGCCATTCACAGCGTCCATGGGAGAACTAGTTCGTTCGTATGCATCGGGCTGGTGGGGAGCTGGTTTCGGACAAGTGTCAGCAATACCGACGGGTTTTGCCGTTCTTGCAACTAGTGCAATTGCAACTTTTGGAAACATGGGATTGCTTCACACATTCCTCATTGTTTTGCTGCCCGTCGCTGGGTGGCTTGGAGTGTGGCGGTTTGCTTCAGTACTCGGCACACGATCTGCACGTATTGCATCAACTGCTGCATATGCGGCGGTGCCATTGCCGTATGCGGCAATTTCATCTGGTCGGTGGGGCGCACTCTTGATGTATGCGTCTTTGCCATGGATAGTGCATTTATGTCGCATGTTGGTAGGGCATGCAGATCTAGATGCAGGGTTATCTGAAGAGTTGATGGCAGTTGCGCCGGTTGCTCAATGGCGTCGTTGGCTGGCCAGTTTGGTTCTGATACTGGGCGTCGTATTTGCTTTTGAACCCTCGGTCGTTCTTGTTGTTCCGTTCGTCGCTGTTGTTTTTGCTGTTGTCAGCTTTATTCACGGAACAAAAATCATGTGGGCGATGCGCTGGATTTTCATCACGGGTGCTGCAATCGTTTCTGGCGTTGTCTTGAATCTTCCGTGGGCCGGAACGTATGTGCGTTCTGGTTGGTGGGAAGCACTCACCGGAGCCCCTGTTGAATCTGGACGCAACATAGGTCTGTTTGGTTTGGCAACATTCAATGTTGGCGGGTTTGTTTTATCTTCGGTCACGATCGCTTTATACGCAGTAGTGGCTGGCTCTGTATTGCTTGTTCACGGTGTGCGCTCTGGATGGGTATTGCGCGGAGCAAATCTTGTTGCGGTGGGTCTTGCTATAGCGATTCTTGATGATTCGGCTCTTCTCCCGGTTCATTTACCAGAACCCGCAATATTGCTTGTACCAGTTGCCTTTGGAATTGCAATCTGTGCTGGCGCCATGGGCGCAGCATTAGCGATCGATCTACGACGTGCCCGATTCGGTTGGCGCCAACCTGTCAGTGCGCTGATCGCCGCTCTGTTTTTCGTAGGACTTGTTCCTGTTGCTGTCAATGCGGTGGACGGTGGATGGAATCAGCCATCGTTGTCATTGCCGCAGTTGTTGACGCAATTACCAGACGCTCAAGTGTCGGGGGATTATCGCACCCTGTTCATCGGAGACGCACGAGCCCTTCCTGGTGCACCGCTGAATTTTGGGTGGGGAATTTCCTATTCCGTCGTTAATGGCAGTGCACCTACTATCGAAGAACAATGGGAGATTCCGCCAACAAGAGCGCGTGATAACACAGTCGCTGCTTTGTACGGAATTGTTCGTGGACAAACTGCGCGTGCAGGTCGCTTGCTTGCTCCCTTGGCAGTGCGATTCATTGTTGTTCCGATCATCGATGGTGGACAATCCACCCGCAGTGATCCAATTGCTGCACCCCGTGGCTTGGTGGATTCGTTATCGCGACAGTTAGACCTGCGCCGCCTCTATGCATCACCAGATTTAGTGATTTTTGAAAATGCATCGTGGATACCTGTTCGATCTGTATTGACCGCGGCTGGTGCTCAAAGCAGCACTCTTGCCGGTGCGACATCAATGATTGCTACAGATATTTCTGGTGCAACACCATTGCCTTCGCCGCCTCGGCCAGAAGGAGCAATAACCGCAGATGTAGAAAGCGGAACCGTGCATTTGGCAGTTCCGTTTAGCACGCACTGGAAGTTGACAGCTGGAGATACGTCAGTCGAGGCTCGACCAGCATTTGGTCTGACGAATGCTTACGACATCACTGCCCCTGGTCGTATCACTCTGACATACCAAACAAGCCTGCTTCATTCGTTGGCTGTCCTTGCCCAGTTTGTTGCGTGGTGTGTTGTTCTCTTTATTTCACTCTTGCGTCCTCGTCGTAAATCACGCATCGCACGTGGAGATATTGTGATGTCGGAAACGCCTGTGATGACATTCACAAATGAGAGTGCGTCATGAAAATTCTGCGCCGCGTTTTTTCTTTTGCTCTGCTAAGTGCAGTTGTAGCCGTGGTCGTAGTTGTTGATCGACATACCGGTTCAGAATCAGTCGGCGCGTCGTCAGCCATTGTTGACTTTGCTGGGTTTCCACAAGTTGTAGACGAAGCGCGTATCAGTACGTCTTGGTTTTGTCCTGGCGCAGCGGCTGGCGACGGAATCGATGGTGCATCGGTCACTGTTGTGAATCCCAGCGATGGCGATATCACTGCCACATTGAATTATCTCAGTGATGCTCCAGTCGATGCACAGACTTTTTCGGTTCCAGCTCGCTCTCGCCAAGTACTAGATGTATTGCGCGGCCGAACCGTAGGTGTTGTTGTGCCGATTGTTGAGATCATCGGATCATTAGGGTCGGTGGAACAAGAACTTGTCTACGCAGCTGGCGACGTCACGTCTCAATGTGTGTCACAAACGTCTAACTCTTGGTATTTCGCAGATGGGTTTACTGCAGAGGGGTCCACACAACGACTGGTGCTAACGAATCCATTCCCCGAAAGCGCTGTTGTCAACGTTTCATACACCACGACAAATGGACGCCGCACGCCCGCTGCTTTACAGGGAATCATTTTGGACGGTCGATCAGCACGAAGTATTTCCTTGGCTGATGCTGGCGCGCAGAATGAAGCACGTTTGGCAGTTGAAGTTGAAGCATCGACCGGCCAAATTATTGCGTCACGAATTCAGCACTACTTAGGTGCCGGACGGCTTGGGTATTCCACAACCGTTGGTATACCGATGGCTTCTCGCGAGTGGTGGTTTTCATCTGGTCGAACAGGTTCTTTGGCATCTGAATTATTGATGGTGTTCAATCCGTCTGATTCGAATGCACAAGTAAACGTGACATTCTTCGGAGAAGGAATAACGAATGGTCTTGCCATTGATCAAGCTTCAACTGCTGCAGCGCCGTCTACAGCAATTGATGTGCCTGCTGGAGAGGTAGTGGCGATCAATACTGATTCCATCGCAGATTTACCAAAGGGCGATCATGCCATGGTTGTTTCATCTGTCAATGATGTGCCAGTCATTGTGGAGCATGTGTTGAGCCAGAGACTGGGTGGAAGTTCGTTTACCGCCATAACAAATGGCGTACCTGGTGGATTGGTATCAACGCAGTGGAGAATCCCAAGCGGTGTTGCAAAGGGAACTCGCAATGCTTTATCAATTCTCAACACAACAGGAACAGACGGTACTTTTACTGTCTCTGCAAGTGGACCTGGCGGTCAAGTGGAATTACCACAGCTTGTCAATGTGGCTCTGACTGCGGCATCACTTATTACCGTTGAAGTTCCTGACGACGTACAAGACGGAGAAGTGACAATCACAGCAACAGTGCCGGTGGTCGTACAGCGCCGCACGGCACGGGGGCATGGATTAGTCGGTTTCGGAATTGTCGGGGCGCTTCCCATAAGGTCTCGATAATGGTTCGCGTCATCACCGTCGTTGTCGCGATGATTGTTGCACTCGTTGTTTCATGGTTGCTTCGTCGTCGAAAAGTTGATGCACCGACTCAGGCAAGTTACGAATTGCCGGTGCAATTAGATCGCAGTGACTTTGTCTCACCAGAGGCGCCATGGATTGTTGTGGTATTCACTTCTGCAACATGTGCTGCTTGCACAGATGTTGCGACCAAAGCTGAAGTCTTATCGTCTCGTGATGTCGCAGTGGTTCGCGTTGATTACACAACAGCGCCTGAGATGCACGCGCGCTACAACATCAACGCAGTTCCAGCATTGGTTATTGCCGATGCTGACGGAGTCGTGAAGGCGGGGTTCCTCGGGCCAATCAAGGCACAAGATTTATGGGCTGCAGTTGCAGAATGTCGTGAGCCTGGGAGTTCTCCTGGCTCATGCCACGGTGCTGAAAACTAGGCCTGTACTTCGCTGGTCGCTGGGGCATCTAGTCCTTGTTGAACCAATCGGCCAACAGTAGGTCCGTCAATAGTCTCTTCAATTAGTAGAGCTTCTGCGACTAGTTCAAGACCGCGACGATGACGACTGAGTACTTCATGAGCACGAGCTTCTTGTTCGAGCAAGATTCGCGAAATTTCATTGTCGACAAGTTGAGCAGTTGAATCACTGTATTCACGACCACTGGTCATGAGATCTTCACCCAAGAACACCTGTTGTTGTCCGGACCATGCCATGGGGCCGATCTTGTCTGACATTCCCCATTCACGAACCATGCGACGCGCAATACCGGTGGCTTGTTCTAAGTCATTAGCTGCACCACTGTTGAGGTGTCCAAAAATAATCTTCTCTGCTACACGGCCACCCATTGCTTTGCAGATCAGATCTTCAAAGAATTCGCGTGAGTACGTGTGGCGTTCTTCTGGCAAGGTCCATGTGACACCAAGAGCCATGCCACGCGGAAGGATTGTGACTTTATGTAAAGGGTCAGAGTGGGGAAGCACAGTTGCTAAAACCGCATGTCCACCTTCGTGGTATGCCGTTGCTCGTTTTTCCTCGGGATTGAGCACAAGGCTTTCACGACGGGCTCCCATGACTACGCGATCTCGAGCATTTTCAAAGTCGATTCGTTCGATGGCAAGAGATTCGCGACGCACTGCAAACAGTGCAGCTTCGTTGACGAGGTTTGCAAGGTCTGCACCGCTCATTCCGGGAGTCGCGCGTGCCATTGTTTCAAGGTCAACTTCAGTGCTCATGCGCTTATCACGTGAATGAACGTTCAAAATAGCCAAGCGCTCTTCATATTCAGGAAGAGGAACAATGATTTGTCTGTCGAATCGGCCTGGTCGCAAAAGTGCAGTGTCAAGAACGTCTGGTCGGTTGGTTGCAGCAAGAATGACGATGCCTTCTGTTGCTTCGAAACCGTCCATCTCTGACAACAACTGATTGAGTGTTTGTTCACGTTCGTCGTGTCCGCCACCGAGACCTGCTCCGCGCTTGCGACCAATGGAATCGATTTCATCGATGAAGATGATTGCTTTGCCAAGTTTCTTAGCCTGAGCGAATAGGTCGCGGACGCGACTTGCGCCGACTCCGACGAACATCTCCATAAAATCTGAACCGGTAACAGAGAGGAAACCGACTCCGGCTTCACCGGCTACGGCACGCGCGAACAGAGTTTTGCCGGTTCCTGGAGGACCAACAAGCAAAATACCTTTTGGTACTCGTGCACCAATTTCTTTGAATCGCTCTGGTTTGCGCAAGAAGTCAACTACTTCTTTGATCTCTAGTTTGACGCCGTCATAACCAGCGATGTCAGAAAAAGTGGTCGATGGTTTGTCGGCTTGGTACGCCTTTGCTTTACTGCGACCAACAGACATCACGCTGCCTGCTTGACCCATGGCACGGCGCTGCATCCACATAAAGAACGCAATGACAAAGACGAATGGAAGCACAATTGGCAACAGACTTGAGATCCAGTTCGCCTGTGGCGTCTTGAAGTCGTAGTCGACTCCCATTTGCTTCAGAAGTTGCTCGTCGGCATCGCTAAGCGCGACGGCTCCGGTAGTGGTGAATTTTGCACCTGATTGAAGGGTTCCGGAAATCACATTCGATGAATTGTTGATGGTGACCTTTTTGACGTCTCCGTTCTTTACCTGCACCAAGAACTCGGTGTAGCTGAGCTTGTCTCCTGTAGGGGTGGCAAGAAGTTGACTGCCGAATGCAAGAACAATGACGGCGCCGACAATGGCCCAGATGGCCCACTTAGGCATGGAAGGCTTTCCATCCACACCGGGCTTGACATTGCGCAGGCCCTTCATGGGGTTGCGGCCCTGAGGGGTGCGTGGCGGTGGAGGGGGCGGTGGGATATCGCTCATCTGTTCATGCTACGGGCGCCATGCGCCGCCGTACCTGCGGCATCGCCTATTTCGTGACCCACGGTGACTACCGTTTCAGGTATGGCAAGGCAATGCACTCGACAAGGCTGTGTCCACCACGCCTCGGTCACATTGACCTACCAGTATTCGCGCTCATTGGTGTGGCTTGATGATTTAAGCCCAGAACGCGACCCTCATTCGTATGACTTATGTGCTCAACACGCGAATCGGCTCACGGCACCTTCTGGGTGGCACCTTGAAGATCGTCGTCAACGCGTTCATGTGTACAGCCCTGGCCGCCTCGCTGGGTAATTATCTTGGATCCGACGTCGTCACGTCAATCGCGAGCTAGTCAAGTTCTTTTCTTCTGGCTCGGCGCATTTGTCTTAGCAAATCTGGCATCCGTTGGCGTGCTCATCGCTACTGGCAATGCAGGCGCGGCTAGCAGCGACATTTCTACGCTCGATCTTGCGTTGTCTGCCACTGCAATGTGGGCGGTGTACTTGTTTGTCACTACAAAGTTTCTTCAGGTGAAGTGGAAAGAGTTACGCGTTGCAATTGGTGCCGTCATCCGTCGCCATGATGTGTTGGTCGGAGTTCCACTTGGAATCGCAAGTCAACTTATTTTGGTCAACGCAGTGAACTGGCCGTTAGCGCGTCTTTTTCCTGACAGTTTCTCTTTTGATGAAGTGTCGCGACGCGCATCTGACCTGGTCGATACAGCCCATGGTGGTTGGGTTGTCCTTCTCGCTTTTGTCGTCATCGTCGGCGCACCAGTTGTTGAAGAAATTGTGTATCGCGGCGTGGTGCAGCCAGGATTAGTTGCATCCTGGGGGTCATCGGTCGGAGTCATTCTGACCGCAGTGCTCTTTGCAGCAATTCATATGCAGCCCATTGAATTTCCAGGCCTCTTTGCTTTTGCTTTAGTGCTGGGGTGGGCACGTCATTCAACTGGCACAATAGGACTATCAATTGCGACACACATGGCCTTCAATGCAACAGGACTCGTTCTTGTTGCAATTTTCTAAAGAATTATGAATACTGAAATCAATACAACGGATGATTCACAGGAAGCGGTCACTCCGTCAGCTCGTTCCCAAGAGTGGGCTGTAACTTTTAAATCAATGAGCACTACAGCTGTGGTGCTGGGCGCCACTCTGTTAATACTGTCAACGCTTCACCCTGACTTGATTTTGCGTAACAACACTCCGACAGGTGGAGACATGGGGGCTCATGTGTGGGGACCTGCATACTTGCGTGACGTGTTGCTTCCACATTGGAAATTGACTGGTTGGAGCATGGACTGGTACGCCGGTTTACCGGTGTACCGCTTTTACATGGTGGTACCCGCACTTGCAATCGTTGCATTGAATCTAATTTTGCCGTACGGCATTGCATTCAAAATCATTGTTGTTGCTGGCCTTGTGGCATTCCCTTCATGTGTGTATCTCATGGGTCGTGTCAGCAAACTCATGTATCCGTTGCCTGAACTCATGGTTATTGGCGCCACGATGTTCGTGTTCGATGAGAGCTTCACCATTTACGGCGGAAATATCGCATCCACGATGGCAGGAGAGTTCTCGCACTCCATCGCTTTGGCTTTTGCAATTGTTGGGCTCGGTTTTTTCGCCCGCGGTCTTGATGATGGGAAATATCGAGGCTGGGCGGCTCTGTTTATTGCGCTGTCTGCATTAAGTCATGGCATTGTGTTGCTGTTCGTTTTCGGTGGAGCAGTTCTGATGGTGCTTCTACGCCTAGATAAACAACGATTGAAATTCGGAATCACCACTTTGTCGTGTGCAGTTTTCTTGTCTGCTTTTTGGGTGATTCCGTTTCTTGGCGGCCACGCATTCATGACTGACATGAAATATGGCTCTGAACCAGGAGGTGGTTCTTTTACGAGCATGTGGGATATGTATTTCCCGCTCGTGACATCTCTTGATGTTCTCTTAATGGTTTTTGCTCTTGCCGGATTTGTCGGATCTGTCATGCGCCGCCGTTTTCTTGGAATCTGGATGGGTGTGTACATCGTTGTCCTGATGATCGGAGTCAAGGTCGCTCAAGGTGGTCTTCCTGTGATTGGACTTCTATGGAATCCGCGAATCTTGCCGTTCATTTATTTGTTGCGCTACATGTTGGCTGCAATAGGTGCCTATGAAGTGTGGTTGTTTGTTCGTCGCTCTCTTGCTCTCCAACGTCGACCATTGCAATTACCACCAGGCGCAACACTCAATACGGGAACGTCGGCATTGTGGCTGGTGGCAGTGTTTAGTTTGATAGTTCTTGGTGTGCGGTATCAAAGCTTGCCGTTCGGAAAAATCACATCGAACGCAACAAGTACTTCATACGGGTGGGGGCCATTGTCGTTTCCATCGCAACGTGCGTTCTCTGACGGTTGGGCCCGTTGGAACTTCGAAGGGTACGAAGGAAAAAGCACGTTTGGTGAATACGACGGCGCTGTTCAAGCAATGAAAAAGCTAGGGAAAGATCCTGCTCATGGATGCGGTCATGCGCTCTGGGAAAACAGCGGCG
>CAFBQH010000008.1_pt1 | contig 22178 bp, 25 predicted proteins | sample 7269951 | NCBI WGS metagenome assembly CAFBQH01 (sample SAMEA6814174, study PRJEB35770) | freshwater metagenome | biome: Freshwater; feature: Freshwater reservoir; material: water | place: Czech Republic | collected 2016-11-09 | depth 30m m
CAGAAGGAAAAACTGTTCGTCCTCTATCCAAGGGTTACGCCACGTTCGCAATCGCAGAGAATGGACTCAGCACAGTGGGCGTGTGGGGCGACAATATACGCGATGACGGCACATGGAAATCACTGCGCCAAAACTTGCCGCCCATTGTTCATAAAGGTAAGTCGGTGTATGCAAACTACCCCGATGTGGATTGGGGACAGGACTATTCCAACAAGGTGTACAGCTTTCGCTCAGCAATCTGTACACGTACTGATGGACTCATGATGTTTGTTGCTATTGGGAAAGTGAATATTCGCATGTTGGCAGATTCCTTGGTAATACTTGGCTGCTCCACTGCAATGGAACTCGATATCAACGGCACATGGCCCAATTTCTCGGTGTACAGCGGCTTCGGAAAAACTTCACGAGATGGCCAAGTCATCGATAAACGAATGGGAGACCCAAATCGCTACCTCTCTCAGTCAACGAAAGATTTCATTGCACTCTTTGACCCACAGACTCTTCCCGCCGGAGTTGTCAAATAGAGGTCGTGCAAGCGAATACGATGTGTAGAAACACCACTAAGGAATTTTCACATGTTTGATAACGATGACTCTGAACCAGCAGTTGACTCTGGAGCTGGCATTGGCACAGTTGCCGCTATAGCCGGGGTGTTGATCATCGTTGCACTTATTGCAGCCAACACCACCCGTATTGATATCAATTTCGTGGTGTATCGCACGCATGACGTACCGCTGTGGTGGTACACAATCATCCTTGTTGCGCTAACAATCGTGACAGATCGTGTTCTTCGATTTGTTATTCGTCACCGTAAAGCAAACAAAAACAAGTAGCAAAAATCAGCCAACTATTCGATAGTTGGCTAACAAGCGCGGTTCTCCGCCATCTTCAGTTGCAACAATTCCGTCATCAACTAATTTGCGCACATGTGACCAAACACTCCGACGCGCTGGACGATGAAGTTTCTTGTCTATCGCCGCATACAACACTTTGACTATTCCTGGAATGGTGTTGTTGCCGTTTGCAATCTGCACAATGATCTGACGTTCACGTTCTAAACGATGTTCATGGTATGCAACAAGAAATGGTTGTGGGTCCGTCACTGGGCCACCATGTGTGGGCCATAAAATTCTGTCATCACGGGCTATAACCTTGCGCATGGAATCCATGTACTGACGCATATCGCCATCTGGTGGAGACACGATGGTGGTTGACCACCCCATCACATGATCTCCCGTGAACAAAGCACGCTCGGTGTCCATAGCCACGCATAAGTGATTCGACGTGTGACCAGGTGTAGCAACAGCAGTGAGTGCGAACTCATTTGTTGCAAAGAACTTTTCACCATCAAGCACTGCGGCATCTGGCATGAACGCTAGATCGATTGTCTCTTTTTCTTCGTCAGACACAACTTCGTCAGTTGGATCATCTTCCGATTCGTCATGATCATCTTCTTCAACAAAGCCGTCATATACCCGATGCGGACCAATGGCGTATCGAGTAGCACCAGTCTCACTGTGTAACCATTCAGTGAGTGGCGAGTGATCAGAATGACAATGAGTCACCACGATGCCAACAACATTGCGCCCCTCAAGAACAACTCGTAATGCTTCCCGATGACTATCAAGCTTTGGTCCCGGATCAATGACAACGACATCGTGTGTTCCGAGAATGTATGTACCTGTTCCGTGATAACTGAACTTAGACGGATTTTTCGCAATGACTCTCTGAACTAGAGGAGACACCTGAGTAATTTCGGCATACGGCGCATCGTCGATGCGGGGAACAAATGGGATAGCCATGATCAGTCAAACCCAATTGCTCTCACTGCACCCACTGGTTTTCCATGGCCGAGTACAACCTCCACGATGCTGTTATCAACACGTGTGATATCTATACCCAATTTTTGCAAAGCAGCAAGAAGAACAGTCGGTGTTGCGCGACCGTAACCGTCTGACAACTTCAGCGCAACTGCACGTCCATCGGGTAACGCTGCGGCGTACACAGCATCAGCACCATCTTTGGCAAACAATCCGTTCACGCCGGAAACAATTGTGGTGACATCACGCCCTTTGCCTCCCACCATGTACGGAAACTGTGACATAGCTGTATAGATCTGAGTGCCGGACTCTCCCGCTTCACCTGTCGCCATCGCACGCATGGCGCGAGCAAGACCAACTAGTTCCACAACATGAGCCGGTGCGCCACAACCATCAATTCCAATAGCAAATGCCTCATGGCCCGTGACTTCGGCAACTGTTCGCGTAATCAATTGCTGCAACGGGTGATCTTGTTCAAGGTAATTGTTAAGTGGCCATCCGTTGATAACGCACGTTGCCACCATGCCTGAATGTTTGCCGCTGCATCCCATTTGTAAAGCAGATTTTGGACGACCTTCACGAATTGCATCATGAGCAGAGTGAGTATGCATGGGGTAATCATGCGTGTTCCCCAATGCACTTTCATCTAGTCCGAATTCAGACAAGATTGATAGCGCTGTTTGTTGGTGAATCGTTTCGCCGTTATGGCTAGAGCACACCAACGCCAATTTTTCCGGCGGTAGCGATAGACCAGCGCGGACCATTGCCAATGCTTGAATCGGTTTGGTAGACGATCGAGGAAAAATCTGTATGTGAGGGTCCCCCAGCGTAAATTCAATATCGCCAGAACGGCCAACACCGACAACTGCTCCGAAGTGAACGCTCTCATCAACTCCGCTTCGCGAAACTACAGCAACCGGAACAAACTGTGTTGGAGAAACTCCGGTCACGCTGACCGATTCTTTCGTGAACTGCGCTTTGCCCGTACTGGTTTCTCTGGCGGCATCAGAGTGAGCGGATCATCAATCACTTCGTGACGAGTTCCCCATGACGATACGAGGGCTTGACCCATCGCTACTGCAGGTAACGCAAGAATTGCGCCCACTGGCCCAAGGACAGCTCCTCCCACAAGTGCACCACCAAAGGCCAATGCAGGATGCAATTCCAAAGTACGTGCAGTTACCTTCGGTGCAAAGAGGTAATTTTCCACCTGTTGATACACAGCAATAAAGCCAACTACTACTAATGCTTTGATTGGGGACTCAACAAAGGTCAACACCAATGGCAGTACACCTGCGATGTACGTTCCGATAACTGGCAAGAACTGGGAAACGAACCCAACCCACAATGCCATCGCGATCGGAGCTGGGATACCAATTGCTTGAAAAGCAATCCAGTGAAAGAAGGATGAGATAACCGCTAACAATGCGCGTGAATACAAATACCCACCAGTTTTGGTGATTGCCAATTCCCATGCATTCAAAACTTGTCGTTGTCTGTCTGGCCGCAATCGGGAACAAATAGATCGCCGTAGTCGAGGGCCATCAGCAACTAAGTAGTACGAAAACAACAACACGGTAAACATTTGAAAAATGACTCCGAGCGCTTGAACAGAAAGGTTGAACACTTTGTCTTGTTGCGAGTTAACGAATTCTTGTACCGGACCATTCGGGTCAGAGATCTTTTCGTTGACCGATGCAGCATCGATCTGAGTACTAAACGTGTCATTCAGAATTTTCACCGTGTCATTGACGTATTGCTCACTGTTTGACAACACATCAGCAACTTGTTGCCCGACGATGGTGCCCACTGCACCCACAAACGTAAAGACAATTACGACAAGTCCGAGCATCAACAAACCAGTAGAAGAACGGCGGCCTCTGCCACGTGCTACCAACCTGTTGACTGCTGGCTCTAGTGCCAACGCAATAAACAATGACACCAACATCAAAATGAGGAAGTTGTTCAAACGATGAAACGTAAAACGCAGAACCAGAGTTCCGATAAACCCCAGCCAGAAAATCACTACCGCGCGCGGTACCCATCGAGGCATCCGTGAAGATTGGCTTGCAGAGACTGGTGTTTCGGTCACAGACGAAAGCGTATAGGTCGCCATCCTGTGACGCATTCGCCGTGCAATTCCCAGCTATGGATGGCACGATAGAGACATGCCTTCAGTCCCCGCCGCCGTCTCTGACCGAGTCGAATCAGTACGCCTGGCGATTGCAGCCGCCCTTCGCGACAGGGTTATTGGTGATAACGCCGAGGAAAAGCGCGACGCCATCATGAATGCCACTGGCCCTCGATGGTTCTCTGAGTCCTCTCCGCTTCACATCGTCCATTCGGATTCATCGATGTTTATCGGTGGGATGAGGGCCTTGTTGTTTCAATCCCTACATCCATTAGCAATGGCCGGTGTCGCTCAACATTCCGATTATCGCGGAGACCCTTGGGGCCGCCTGCAACGTACTGCAGACTTTGTAGCAACAACATCTTTTGCTCCAGCAGATGCAGCACAGCGTGCAGTTGACATCGTGGTCAATGTGCATAAGCGTGTCAAAGGAACCGCTAGTGATGGTCGTGAATACTCTGCGTCTGATCCGCATCTTCTTCGATGGGTGCATGTTGCAGAAGTTGACAGTTTCATTCGTGCACATCAGGCATACGGAGCAACACCGTTAGATACCGCCGGCTACGACGCATACGTCGCAGACATGGCAGTTATCGCACGCAAGTTGGGCGTACCAGCGCCACCAACATCAGTGCAAGGTCTCAAAGATCAAATTGCACAGTTCCGCCCTGAACTTCGCGGCACCACAGAATCACGTGATGCAGCAAAGTATTTATTGCTGACTCCACCACTTGAACTTGTTGCTCGCGTTCCGTACTCACTCATTGCAGCTGCGGCAATAGCAATTCTTCCCACATGGGCTCGCGCCGATTTACGACTTCCGTACTTACCAGTGACTGAACAACTTGTGGTGAAGCCAATCGGTCAGCTCATCTCGTCCACCATTCGGTGGGCTACTTCTGGCGATTTTGTTTCGCAAGCGGTGTAGCTAAATCTCCATGTGCGCCAATGCGTACTGTGTCAAGCCCTAGCCACGTAGCCATTTCACGCAACTCAAGCATGAGTTCTGAAACAACATGCTTAACATCAACACCTTCTTCACTAAATGCTCCGGGTACAACAAGTTCGCCAGCATGCCGATCAGCTTTCAGATCAACTCGTGCCACAATGCGGTCACCTAAAACAAACGGCAACACGTAGTAACCGTAAATACGCTTCGGTGCTGGTACATAAATTTCTATGCGATAGTGAAAATCAAACAGTCGTTCAATGCGCGGGCGACACCACACCAAAGAATCAAATGGCGACACAAGTGCTCGCACGTTTACTTCACGAGGACGCTTCGTGTTCGGCAACATATACGCAACGTCGCGCCACCCCTCTACCCGCACTTGCTCAAGAAGACCTTCTTCAACAAGTTCAGCTAAATAAGGCTTTGCTTGTTGAGGTTTTTGCCTGTGGTAATCAAACAGGTCGCTCGCGGTTCCAACGCCCACGCTGCGCGCTGCTAGCAACAACATCTCACGACGAGCTTCACCTTGGGTCGGTGTCGGTGCATTCAATGTTTTCTTTGACAACACATCGTGCGGAGCGTGATACACACGCGCAAAATCCGATGATCGACGTTGCGCAGTGATCTCTCCGGTCCAAAACAAGTATTCAAGAATTGCTTTACCGTCATCCCAATCCCACCACGAACCCTTTGGACCAGTGCGAGTACGAACATCACCAGCGACAATCGGGCCATCGTTATAGATGCGGTCACGAATTTCTTTGACAAGTTTTGGTTTTTCCTTAGCGATGCGACGCAAGCCTGGCCACATTGAACCATTACGTGCTTCTTCCATTCGCCAGCGAATCAGTGGGTGCATTTCGACGGGAAGGTGTGACGCTTCGTGACACCAATATTCAAATAGCTCACCATCAGCCGTGGCGTCAGGAATGAGAGAACGCGGATGATTACCGAGGCGTGAAAATAGCGGCATCTCTTGACTGCGCACTAAAACATTGACGCTGTCGATCTGAATGAGACCAACAGAGTTCATTACACGACGCAAATGACGTCTATCGATTCGTCCAGTGGGACGAGGTGTATCGAATCCTTGTGCTGCTAACGCAATGCGTCGAGCAGAGGAAAGACTGATCTCAGTCGGCGACTGTGACCGTGACACTCTTGATTACAACATCGACCAATGGTTTGTCACTGCGATCTGTTTCAACATTCTGCATTGCTTCGACAACTTCAAGACCTTTGACAACTTGCCCGAACAGTGCGTACGACGGAGGCAATTGCACACCGCTTGGCCCACTGATGAGAAAGAATTGTGAACCGTTTGTGTTTGGCCCGGCATTTGCCATTGCCAATGAACCAATTTGGTATTGCCCAGCTTTTGGCAATTCATCGGCGTATTGATATCCGGGTCCACCGCGGCCTGTGCCGGTTGGGTCTCCGCCTTGGCACACGAAGCCCTTGATGATGCGGTGGAAAATGATGTCGTCGTAATAGTGGTACGCAGCGAGGTACACGAAACTGTTCACTGTCTTTGGTGCCTTGATGGGATCAAGTGCAATGACCAATGTTCCCATTGATGTTTCCATCGTCGCGGTGTATCGCTTGGTCGGGTCAATTCCCATTTCAGGAGCTGAAGGGAATTTTTGATTCTTTTGTGCTGAACCATCAAGTGGGGGGAAAGGGAAACTCATCCCGATGACGATACAAGCCGCCGGTGGAACCTTTCGCCTGGCAGGTCACGCAGTGTCTACGATGGAGACATGAGCGAACACACGAGCCCCCTCGATCTAGATGCCATCGAGCGTGATTTGGCCGATGTTGATGCTGCATTGACTCGTCTTGATAACGACACCTATTGGGTCGATGAAGTGACGGGCCAGCCTCTCAGCACAGACCTGCTCGCTGCTCACCCCACTGCTCGACGTAATCCGTCGTAACTGTGACCTGCGTCTCGCTTTCCGCGTGATGAAGAGTTAGAATCTTAGAAGTAATCAAGCAGTTAATTGCACCCTGCAAGTAACTGAAAGGATAGGGAGTTCACCGTGGCAGATCCAACTAAGCCGAGAGCATCATTTGCTCCGTGGGATCGCCGCGAACTGCCAGGCAGTTTCAGTGTGGAAGAGACCGCACGTCGTGTCGGCAACTACAAATGGGCCGAAACAAAATTGTTTGAAGTCCTTGGTGGCTGGATTGCCACTGTGCCAGAACTCGACATCAAACTTCGTCTCGGTACTCACTGCTACAAGCACGCATGGCACGCCGAACTCTGGCACAAGCGTTTGCCCGAACTTCGTGAAATGAATCCGGCTCGCCTTACTGTTCCTGCCAATGACGCACTTGTGCGTTTCGTTGATGCCATGACCGAGCCTGAAGATGCAAGTCTCACTATTGAAAAACTTGTTGGCGTGTACCGCGTGTATATCCCCCACTTCATTTCGGCATACACATATCACCTCAACAACACCAGTGAAATTACTGACATGCCTACCATTCGGTCACTGAAGTTTATTTTGCAAGATGAGTTCGAAGATTGGCGCGATGGCGAAATGCTCATCCAGTCGCTGCTCGAAACTCCCGACCACGTCGATCGCGCTGCTGCTCACCAAGCAAAGCTCGAAAAACTTATGCTCGAGGCCGGCGGTATCGCTGGTCACGGAAGCATCGGAATCAACACACAAGCACCACAAGGAGCACTGTCATGAAAAAATTCATGCCCGTTGAAGAGTTGGCACGCGACGAGCGTTTCAACCAAATCACACAAGCAGACCGCATGGCCGATGGCCGTAATGCACTGATTGGTGAAGCTGAAAAATCACGTAAATCAAATCGCCTTACACCTGCGCGACCAGATGCAAGCGAAGCTGCACGCGCGCTAATGCACGGTATTTTCGTTGGTGAAATTCAGGCACTTGAAGGTGCCGGCCGCACATGTTGGGACTTCACCACTGGTGAAGAAGCACCATTCGAACTCAAACTCGACATGGCTCGCCAAGCATGGGACGAAGCTCGTCACGTTGAAATTAGTTTGAAGCTCAGCGACTGGATGGGAAGTGAAATCGGTCAGTACGCCGAGAACACAGTGCTCTTTCAAGCCGCATGCTCGAACGATCCGGTGTTGCGTCTTGCTGGCGTGAACCGTGCACTTGAAGGTCTTGCAATCGACGTGTTCACCACTATGAAAGAGTTCGGCGAAATTGCAGGTGACCCGTACCTCGAGTTCTGTGAAGACTGGATGCTCGCAGACGAAGTAACACACGTGAAGATGGGTAGCGATTGGCTACGCAAAATCACAGAGAATGATCCAGAGCGTCGCAAGAAGGCACTGGAATTCCAGGGCATTGTCGACAAGATGTTCTCGTACGGTGGAAGCCGCAGTGACTCTGAAGAATCAAGCTTTGCAATCGCACGTCGCTTCCGCGAACTTGCTGGTTTCACCGAAGACGAAAATGACCACATTGCAGACCTCGGAATGCAAGCACTCAACGAGCGCAAGGCGCAACTTCGCGAGAAGCAAGCCGCAGTTACTAACTGATATGGCCCTCACGGTCACACCAGACACATATAACTTCGTTGCATTCGATACGGCCTACACGGCACGTATTGCAGAACGTATGGCAACGCAGCTCGGGCTGGATGACATTGACATACTCCTTGCAATAAATGAGAACTCGTCGTTGACGCGTATTGATGTCACGGTCACTGATGCGCTCATCACAATTGCACCACATTCCGGTGCATTAGAAGACACGCGTCGGCCTCGTCAGCAAAGTGAACTCAACACCACCATCACCATCGCGCGAGGCATGTTGCGCGCGCGTGATCGTTTACGGGGCGGTTTTGCCGACGCCCCAGCCGACGCTGAACTCACATTGCCGCAAGCCGCAGCATGGGATACGTACATCATGGGGCGCATTGCACACATGGACATTGTTCTGAATAAACAAGCATGGGTCTACAACTTCCGTAACCGTCACGGATTCTCAGACGCAGTTGATGCAGTGTTTGAAAAATTGTGGAACTGTGAAAGCACAACATGGGCAGAGCTCAGCTCGCTCAGTGCAAACACTGTGTCCGTCACCGCCTAAAGCGGCAACTTTAGCGGTCGCGCAGTTTTGACAACAGGCGCAAGATTTCTAGGTACAACCACACCAGTGTCACTACAACACCAAGTGCACAGAACCATTCCATGTGCGCTGGCAATTTGTTGGCAACACCTTTTTCGATCATGTCGAAGTCAAGCGCCAAGTTAAATGCTGCAAGTCCTGCAACGAAAAGACTGAATGCAATTCCCATCGGGCTTGCATCATGAATGAACGATGGCATTGAACCGAACATTCCGATAATGAATGACACCAAATAGAAAGCCATCAGGCCCATCATTGCGCCCATCACAATGCGACGTGTGCGATCAGTGACTTTGATAATGCGACTGCGATACAAAAGCAACATCACAACAAACACACCGAGCGTTGCGCCCACTGCTTGCAACACAATGCCGTTGTACTGCTCTGAATACGCACGGCTAATTGCACCTAGTACGACACCTTCCGCAAGTGCATAAATAGGACCGGCAATTCGAGCAAGATGTGGCTTGAAACTTCCGACCAGAACCGCAATGAAACCAATAATGAATCCACCAATGACCCACCCAAATGGAATTTGCACCAACGCACCAGGAGCAGGTGCATCGATCGACAACCATGTCACTGTTGCTGACGCAAGAATCAGAACCAACAACATCATGGTGGCACTTGCAGTACCGGCCACGGTCATGACGCCACCATCCCAACGAGACACTGGTCCATCATTAATAGGTTGAGTGACGGTGGGAGGTGCCCAAGAATCGTTTTGCTTGTTGAGATTGCCAAGGCCCATGGCCTTGTCGGTGAGTAATGGATTAGCCATGTGGTCAACGATAGTCAGTACCAGTATCGAGTGGGCGTCGGTCTCGTGGCAGAATCATGTGCATCTCGTCATCAGCACCACTTCCTTGGACTGTCACCGCACAGAATCTGGCTGAGCATGCTCGTAACCTCATTCATACTGATGCAGGTGCCCAGGCAGCTGGTTTTCCTCGCGCATTAGTTGCCGGCGTTACGACGTACGCATATCTCACTCACCCCGTTGCCGCTGCATGGGGAGAACACTGGCTCAGCCATGGCGGTGGCGAGTTGCGTCTGAGACGCCCCGTCTTTGATCATGACATCGTGCAGTGCACTCCACATCCTGATGGTGATGCTGTTGAAATTCGAGCCATTACGTCAGAGCCAGATCAACCTCGCGCAATCTTTCGAGCAATTCGTGATGCAGGGTCTGTCCCTGCCATAAGACCAGGCCAGGTGTTGCCTGTTCATCACATTCATCTTGAAGGAGTGCACGGCACTGACCGTGGCTTGCTTGCGGGTGACGACCTCGCGCTATACGCCGAACACAATCTTGTTCACCCCGCTGTATGGCCCACTTTGGCGAACGACGTTGTTCATACGGAAGTTGCAACTTCTAGTTGGGTACACACGCGAAGCATTATTCGTCATCACGCCCGCGTCGAAGCAGGTTCGCAGGCCGAAATACATTCAGCAATCGTTGATCGTTTCACAGCTCACGGTGAACGTGTTGTCCTTGATTTTCACATTGTGGTGAATGGCCAGGTTGTGGCATCGCTTGAACACGAAGCAATTATCTCGCTCCCGTAAAAAAATCAGGTGAGATCGTGTGCGCTCATCGACTGCCAAATATCGATCTCTGGTGCGCCAGTCAGAATGCCAGTGCACGACTTTGCCATTTCCACCATGGTGGCTCCCTCGAAATGAGTCTGCTGAGTTGCGGGAGACTCCCATTTTTCGATCAACATAATGCGATTCGGACGCGTGTCAGACACGATCATGTCCACATTGCGGCATCCCTGTTCCATACGGGTCAGGACGATGTATTTGGACAGGACTGCGACAAGGGAGCCCATGTCCGCCGCGTCAAAGGACATGGTGACGATAACTAGCTCTACCTCGCCAGAATCAGCATTTTCGGGGTGATTTTCACTCATTCCCATAACTCTGCCAGATGTCAGAGAAATGTTCGGGGTCGGGCTGTGGCACCCGACACGCATCTAGATAGCCTGCCCATATTCGACCCGCGTGGTGGTCGATGCAAGATTTAGGCGAGGTATCAGAGTGGCAAAGGATCGTGTCGATCGCGACGAAGAGGATCTCGTCCGGCTGTATCTCACAGACATCGGTCAGTACACCCTGCTCACCAAGGACGACGAAGTGCGTCTTGCCAAGGCCATCGAAGCCGGCAAAGAAGCCGTTGCCGAAATGGCAAAGATCAAGGCCCCTACCGCTACCAAGCGTCGCGAACTACGCAAAGCAATTCGCGAAGGTGAAGTTGCCGAGCGAGCATTCGTTCAGTCAAACCTTCGTCTCGTTGTTTCTATTGCAAAGAAGTACCAAGCATCTGGGCTTCCTCTTCTTGACCTCATTCAAGAAGGCAACTTGGGCCTTATGCACGCTGTTGAAAAGTTCGACTGGCGCAAAGGTTTCAAATTCTCTACGTATGCAACATGGTGGATCCGTCAGGCCATCACTCGCGGTATCGCAAACACCGGACGTACCATTCGTTTGCCGGTCCACGCTGGCGACACGCTTGCACGTTTGCAAAAAGCACGCTCACGCCTGGAACTCAAGTTTGGACGCACCGCAACTCTTGCTGAATTAGCAAAAGAAGTCGAAATGCCAGAAGACAAAGTCACCGAAGCATTGCGCTTTGCTGCTGAGCCTTTGTCATTGTCAGAACCATTGCGTGAAGACGGCGATGCCGAACTTGGTGATGTCGTTGAAGACCGTTCAGCTGAATCACCGTTCGAAACTGCCGCTACAGCATTGTTGCCAGAAGAAATTCAACGTCTACTTGCTCCGCTCGATGAACGTGAGCGCGAAATCTTGCGCTTGCGCTTCGGTCTCGGTGGTAGCGGCGAAGGCCGCACCCTTGAAGAAGTCGGTGAACATTTCAACCTCACTCGTGAACGTATTCGTCAAATCGAAGCACGTGCAATGAGCAAATTGCGTCACCCGTCTTCAGACACTGGCGCACGCGACCTTCTCTCCGTGTAATTAGTCGGTCGTATTGCGCACAATGCGCATCACGCCGTCAATCATTGATACGAGTCCAATGCCAAACAGCGCTGGTATCAACATGCGCACAATCCACTCTTGGCTAATGCCAGGCACATACGCTGCGCGCACGTGATCTGCACTGAACCACGCGCACACAATCAAAGTTGCACCGGCACCTGCGTTCAAAGAAACAGCGATGTACTGCGAGGCAGTTTTTTTCCGTTGCGCAATGAGTGAAGCAGCAGCAGCTACAGCAGCCCCAGCGGAAAACATCAACATCAATGGCGTCACTTGTGCGCCGTTTGGTAAACCCAAATACTCCATCGAGCCCACAAAGATTCCCGCTAGTGACACAAAAAACGTCATGGCGAAAAACTCTCTCCGACGTCGAACAGACAAAATGACGCCAGCCAACAATGCAATCAGGCCGGCTAACCACCACATCACACTGGCGTTGTTACGCAAGAACAAGGTTCCAGAAACCATTGTGGCTACTCCGTCTATCGCTAACGGGACTTTCCATGTCAAAACAGTTCCGATTGAATCAATAGGTGCGGGAGGTTTCGGACTCATCCAATGCACTCGATGGTCATGCCACATGGCAACACCATCTGACCCAGTTTTACGCCACACAGGGTTCGGAGTTTCCACAAATGAACTGGTATCAACATTTCCGTACCGATTGCCATTAATAAGGGTGGTTAATGATCCATCATTGACAAACACATCACCTGATGCAGTGATGCGCATGTACGGTTCGTTTTTGTAACCCGTAATCATCACGTCATGACCATCAGAACGCACGCGGACAAATGTGTCTGAGCCCACAATGTCTACATCTACTCCATCAGGCAAAGCAGGCACAACGGATTCGATCACCGACTCTGTATTGCGGGATTGCACGCTGTCACCAGAGCCCATGTGCTGCACAGGAAACGGTATGACAGATAGAAGACCAAGCAACAGGCGCACGACCTAACGGTAATGCGTTCAGCCCGCACAGTCCCTAATCTGTGACCATGGGAAAAGCAGTAAAGCCAATCACACTGCTGATTAGTGACAATGTCTGGGCAAGACACGGCGAAGTTATTCGCTCGATGGTCCCCAACATTTCCCCCATCATCTATGAGGGTGACGAAGTTCTACCTGACGAAGTGATCTCTTCCATCGACACAGTATTTTTCTCTAGTGATTTGTGGCCAGAGCGTTCCCGCGGTTTTGTCTTGTCAATTCTTAAGGCCACGAACCTTAAATGGATGCACACATTTTCAGCAGGTGTTGATAGTCCTTTCTTCGTTCAATTGTTGGAACGAGGGGTTCGGCTTTCAAATTCCTCAGGAGCAACTGCTTCTCCCATTGCGCAAACAACTGTTCTATACATGTTGGCGCTTAGTCGCAATGTGCGTGCCTGGTTTCAACATCAGGAAAAGCGTGAATGGCAGCACCACAATTTTTTTGAACTAGATGGTGCACGCCTTGCCGTGATTGGCATGGGGCCAATTGGTACAGAAATTGCCCGCCTCGGAGTGGCACTGAACATGCACGTGGAGGCAATCCGTCGCACACCGACCGGGTCAGAGCCCTGCTCTACATTTAGCTTCGACCAACTACAAGAGGTACTTGGTCGTGCCGATTGGGTGGCTGTTGCTTTGCCCTTGACCCCCGATACTCGTGAGCTATTTGGTGACCGCACTTTCGCCAGCATGAAATCTGGAGCTCACTTCATCAACGTCGGACGTGGTGAATTAGTGGACGAGGAGTCGCTGATCCGGGCTCTGCAATCAGGGCATATTGCCGGTGCAGCGCTGGATGTCTTTTCCACAGAGCCATTGCCAGCAGATTCACCCCTATGGGATATGCCCAATGTGATTATTACCCCACATAGCTCTGCAGCATCACATGAATCCCGTCTCCGCAGTGAAGACATCTTCCTTGAGCATCTACAGAATTACGTTGCCGGAACTCCGCTTCGTAATGAGGTGCATTTGTAATTCCAATTTTTGAAGTTGTTGCACACATTGCTAGTGACGAACAGGAGTCACAAATGTCCATCATCTTCATGTCACCAAAAGGTGGCAATTGCACCACAGTCACTGCAACGGCCTATGCACTGCTTCAAGCAGCTCGCGGCACACAAACAGTGCTCATCGACTTATGTGGTGATATTCCTGCAGCAGCCGGAATGTCAGAGCCTTCAACTCCAGGTATCAACGATTGGCTCGGCGAAAACAACACAGCTGATGCTCAAGCATTGGTGATGTTGGGAACCCCCATTGAATCTGGACTCGTTGTAGTTCATCGTGGTTCACTTTTTGTCGAAGGCCAGCCCAGGTGGAATGACCTTGCACATGCCATCTCGCACCTTCCCATGAACATTGTCATTGACGCAGGCACAACTTTCGTGCCAGACGAACTGCGCCATGTTGTTGATGATGTAGCCATGGTGGTGAAACCGTGTTACCTCTCCTTACGTCGTGCATCTCGATTACAACGCCCAACAAAACTTTTTGTCGTTGCCGAAGAAGGCCGTGCATTAACAATCAAAGACGTTGGGCATGTTCTTGGTATGCCAATCACCGCTGAAATTCCATATCTGCCCGCAATTAGTCGTGCAGTTGATGCGGGCTTGTTGCCATCGCGGGCTGAGCAACTATTTGGCACACACCTCACACTGTCGTAATCGTGCAACACGGACTTGGTCCCCTGCAGACCTATATCGATGATCCAGATGTCAGTGAAGTGATGGTTGTTGGTGGGAAACACATCTGGGTGGAAGACGCTGATGGCATGCATCACGTTGGCGCATTAACCGACAATGAACTTGCAATCAGTGTGGAAAGAATCGCACGTGCGTGTGGCCGCCGACTTGACCTTTTATCTCCCATCCTCGAGGCACGGTTGTCCGATGGTTCGCGCGCTTGCGTCATTATCTCGCCGGTTGCTATCGGCGGTGCCGCCATAACTATCAGAAAATTCACTCGTCGTATATTGCCGCTTGCGTCATTTGGTCCCGCCACATGCACAGACATCGTGCGTGACTTGGTGCAACAAAAAGTCAATGTGGTGGTGGCAGGCGCAACTTCTTCTGGGAAAACATCTTTGATCTCGTCAGTCAGCCAATCTTTTGCACCTACTGAACGCATTGTCTGTGTGGAAGACACTGCAGAGCTTCGAGTCGCGCACCCCCACTTCGTGCAATTACAAACACGGCCAGCCAATTCCGAAGGCGTCGGTGAGATATCTCTTCAGTCTCTCGTACGAGCATCGCTTCGCCTTCGACCAGACCGTCTCATCGTTGGTGAAGTTCGTGGCTCAGAAGTAGTCGACATGTTGTTGGCGCTCTCGTCAGGCCACCGCGGGTGTTGGTCAACAGTGCATGCCACGTCTGCAACCGAGACCATTGATCGCCTCGCCTCCATGGTGTTGCGCGATTCTCCCCAATGGTCACACAGCCAAGCTGTAGCAACTATTCGCAGTGCGGTTGGAGCAATTATTTTTGTGCAGCGCACGTCAGCCAGGCGACGTTCAATTACAGAAATAGTCCGCTGTAGTGATTCAGAACTTCACACTGTGTATCGGTCTCACGATAATGATTGACATTGTTTCTGGCTTTTCAATTGCTTCAGTATTTATCTGGTTCGCAGTGCCTCGACTTTTTGCCATCACGGATTCTGTTGAGGCGAGACATCGGCTGAAAAACTCACATCTTGTTACACCTTCACAAACTTCTCTGGTTCGTATCTCATCGAAATCAAGAGGCAACCCCGCTCCCATTCTTGAATTCGCTGCCTTGTGTGACTCACTTGCACGAGCAACACGCAGTGGAGCATCAGCACATGATGCAATTCTCGCCACCATCCAACGACACCAGTTTCAAGATCCGTGTTGGGTGCAACTATGTAACGACATCATGTCCTTACAACCCTGTGATACCGCCCTCCTCATCGCTCGTCAATCCGCAATGCCGAACAGTCGCGATGCGCAATGTCTCTCACTTCTTGAATCAGCCATGGTGCACGGAAATTTCCTACCGAATGCACTTGACCACGCATCGTCAGTATTGCGAGACCGTGCTGCGTGTAGTGCTGAGTTAGCAGTTGCAGCATCACAAGCGCAGCTGTCGGCGCGCCTGCTTTCAGCATTGCCGTTTCTCTTGCTTGCAGGTGCCCTAGTCATTAGCCCACAATTTCGGACCTCAATAGGGAAACCTCTTGTTGTTTTCCTATTGATATGTGGAATTATTCTTAACCGGCTCGGATGGCGGTGGATCTCCTCGCTCATTACCAGAGCTGTCCGTACTGAACCTGATGGCATCGGGGAACTCACTGAACATTTGTGTGTGTCTTTACGCGCGGGTCTCTCCATGATTCACGCATGTGAAAGGTGGCGCTCAGTTTCTGTTACGGGAAATGTGATAGCTGATCTCATCAGCACTGGCGCGCCACTTGAAGAGGCTCTGATTCCGCTAACGACTGCACACCAGATCTCTGGCAAGAACCTTGGTCACACAATCGTGGAGGCTGAGCGTGATGGTTTACCCATTGTCGACACGGTGACACGCCTTGCTACTGATCACCGTATTGAGCAACGCAGACTAATAGACACGAAAATTCGCCAACTTCCAACTCGTCTCTCTATCCCTTTGGTGATGTGTGTATTGCCATCTTTCCTTTTGTTGTCCGTGGCTCCACTAATTATTGCAAGCCTCGGACAACTCTCTGTTTCGCTTCCCTCTATCACCCAATAATGAAAGAAGAATTATGTTTCGCCATTCAATTGAACGTTCACGCGGCCAAGCCACTACCGAATACGCACTGATCTTGCTGGTTGCAGCAATTATTGCTCTACTCGTTATCGCATGGGCCACGGCTGGTGGAGGCGCCGGGAAAATTGGGGCTCTTTTTGACACTGTGTTTAGCGACATTTTTGATCGTGCATCAAACACCACGCCTTAAGTATCGTGGACAGGCAACAGTTGAATTTGCATTGATGGCGCCACTGGTGATGATGTGTGCCTTATTGCTACTTGCGACACTGTCAGTATGTCTCGACTCGTTGCGGATACAAGAGATTGCCCGCAATGCTGTGCGGTCAGCCATTACTGCAGATAATCCATCGGAAGCTGCAACCGCAATTGCTCAACTTTCGCAGGTTGCTGCAATGACGACTATTGAAGAGTCGAAAGGTTTGGTCACGGTTGATATCGCTATGAAGAAGCGATTTCCTCTTCTCGGACGATGGTTACCATCGCTTTCGTTACATGCAACTGCAACAATGCTGCGAGAACCTCCATTAGTTCTCGGATAAAAGAAAACCGGGACTCACAATAAAGTGAGTCCCGGCAGTTCTTCTTGGGGAGAATTGTGCACCGAATTTCGGTGCGATGTTGTTATGCCGAAGCTGAAGTGTTCTGTGCAGCTGGTGCATCATGTCCCATTGGGCCATGTCCACCAGGTCCACCAGGTCCACGACCTTCGCCCTTCATACCGCCTGCAGGACCAACACGATTCACCATGGTGTCAAGGTTGGTCTTGAATTCAGCAATTTTTGCATCTGCTTCTGCTTGAGTGTGCTCACCAGATGTCACTTCTTCTGCAAGGTGCGCCGAAAAATCTGATGTCAATGCAGTCTTTACATCTGCAATGTCAACATTTTGAGTTTTTGCAACATCAGCAAGTGATTTACCGGAATGAAGTTGAGTCTTCAGTTCTTCCTGCGTCAATTTCAAAGTTGTTGCAAGTGTCGCAGTCATGAATCGGCCAGGGCCGCCCTTGCCTTCAGGGCCACCGCGCATTTCGCTAGGGCCGCCCTTACCTTCAGGGCCACGAGCTGGCAAACCAGGAGTTGTCAACATGGTGTCGATACGTGACGTCAATTCAGCAAGCTCTGCAGTTCCTTCAGTTGCTGTGTGCTTTCCGGCAGCAACTTCAGCATCAACATGTGCTTTTGCCTCAGCAAGAAGAGCTGCTTTCACTGTTGCAAGATCAATGTTCTTGGCCTTGGCAATATCTGCCACTGATTTTCCAGCTTTGAGTTCAGCTTTCAATTCGGCTTCGGTCATGCTTAAAACCTTTGCGACCGCGGCAAGTGGCGATGGTCGATCTGCTTTCGCAGCTGATGGTGCAACAGCCGGATCGGTGATCGGGTCAACTGCAGTTTTGTTAACAGCAGCTTCAGCCGCTGGTGTTGTGTCTGCTGCTTGAGCAACTGCTACAACATTGCTTTGCTGTGCAACTTGCGCGCTAGCAAAACCGGTGATTCCGAGAACGGCTGCTCCGGATGCCACGATGAGCCCTGAGGCCACCGCAATTTTCGTAAAACGAGATTTGATCTTCATTGTTCTGTGTTCCTTTTTGTGGGGTGTACGCCAGAGGGGTTCTGGTGTGACTCCACTGTCACGGGGCTATGTAAGAAGTAAACATGAGGAAGGTAAGAGCAAAGCAAGAATCGGGCCAAGGTACAGCAAACCTTTGCAAATCATGGGTACCGTGTCTTTATGGACAGCCGAAAAGTACTGATTGCTGAAGATGATTCCTCAGTTCGAAAGGCAGTCCAGCGCGTCCTGGAACTAGAGAATTATGCAGTGACCGCAGTGAACGACGGCAAAGCAGCCCTCGAAGCATTAGCAAATACCCGTTTTGATCTTGCGGTTCTTGACGTGATGATGCCATTTGCCGATGGCCTCACTGTGTGCAAAGAAGCCCGACATCGAGGTATTGATATCCCTATCTTGTTGCTCACCGCTCGAGTGGAAGTTGGCGACCGTGTTGCAGGGCTAGATGCAGGGGCAGACGACTACTTGGTGAAGCCATTCGTTATTGATGAGTTACTTGCACGGTGTCGTGCATTGTTGCGTCGCTCACAACCGACCGGTGCCGGTTCACAGTTGCGAGTCGGTGATCTCACACTGAATTCACTGACTCGAGAAGTGCACCGTGGTGAACGTGCAATTGATTTAACGAAGACGGAATTTGACTTGCTTGAATTACTCATGCAACAACCAGGAATTGTCGTATCTAGAGAAACCATCTATGAAGCCATCTGGGGATACAACTTTGAGACACACTCGAAATCTCTTGATGTGTACATTGGGTACCTTCGACGCAAGACCGAAGAAAACGGAGAGTCACGCGTCGTGTTTACAGTGCGTGGTGTCGGTTACACGGTGAAGCAATCATGAATCTGCGCACACGTTTTGTTCTTATCTCAGCCGGCCTCATGTTTGTTTTGGCAACATGCATGAGCATCGGTGCATACCGCATTGCTTCAAGCCAGCTTGAAAACCAAGTCAATTCGTCATTAGATCAACGAGCCTCTCGAATTCTTGTCATCATGAGTCAGCCAGACTTCAGCTGGAATGATTCGTTTGGTCCTGGGCCAGTCAACCAAGCCATCATGCAGACTGAAGTAGATGCGATTACACAAATTGTTTTGCCAAACGGACAAATTGTTGGCCGTCGCGAATATCCACGGTTGCCTATTACGGACAGAGACAGATCACTATCCATCGATGGAAAACGAATTCATCGATCTAAAACAATCATCGATCGTCATTCCTTTCGTACGTTGACCGTTCTCGCAGACGATGGATCCCTCATTCAAGTAGCGAAAGATACTCAGATTCTCATTAATGCCCGCAACGGCATGCGTTTGTGGTTCCCTATCTTTGCTGCAATTGCTGTTGTGGTTTCTGCACTGTTTGGTTGGCTCTTCGCCCGTCGCATTAGCCGCCCAATCGAAGATCTAGCTCTAGTGGCTGAAACGATTGCAGAAACTCAAGATCTTGATAGCTCTATCGAAGTAACTGGTCGTGACGAAGTTGCTCAACTTGCCACCAGTTTCAACACCATGCTTGAAGCCCTACGCGGCAGTGTCGCACGGCAACGTCAGCTAGTGCAAGATGCAAGCCACGAACTGCGCACGCCACTGACAAGTCTGCGCGCCAATACTGAACTTCTTGAACGAGGCACTTTGTCTGATGCAGACCGCACTTCTATTCTCGCGGACATGCGCGCAGAAGTTGATGAGTTAGCTGACCTCAGTGCAGAACTAAGTGCTTTAGCTATTGATCAAAAAGCTGCAGAATTGGCTATTTCTATTGACCTTTCAGAACTTGCTTCAGAGATTGCACAGCGATCTTCCCGGCGTTCTGGCGTTACGGTGAGCGTGCATTCAACTACCAACACGGTAGTGACGGCACGCCCCCACCAGCTAGAACGTGCCCTTAGCAATTTGATCGACAATGCCATCAAATTTACGAACGATGGTTCAGAAATTGAAGTTCATGTTGGTGCATACAGAGTAGAAGTACGTGACAAAGGCATCGGAATTTCAGATTCCGATAAGCCCCATGTCTTTGATCGCTTTTATCGGGCTGTAGCGACTCGCTCTATGCCGGGCTCGGGGTTGGGTTTAGCAATCGTGTCGCAGTTTGCTGCAGATCACAATGCCAATGCATACGTGCTTGACAATGCCGGTGGTGGAGCAATCGTCGGATTGCAATTTCCTATTCCTGCGGTTTAGGTATTTTCCTAAAACCGCGCCGATCTTCTTGACGTTCGCGTTCGGTTTGTTCTTCTTCAACGTTCAACTCTTCGGCTACAAGTCGACGCATTGATTCAAGACGCACAGCCGGAAGCGTTCCGGCCGCTATTGCGACAGTCACCGCACACCCTGGTTCATCAAGATGTTTACAGTCGCGAAATTTACACGAGCCTGCTAAGCCGAATACATCCGGAAATGCTCGTTCAATTCCGTCACTACTTGTCCACAACGTCACCGCACGCAACCCAGGCGTATCTAGCAGCCAGGCATCGCCAGGTAACGCAATCAGTTCAGCAGCAACAGTGGTGTGGCGCCCACGTTGGTCATCTTCACGCACTTCAGCTGTTCGTTGTACTTCATGCCCCACCAACGCATTCACCAAAGTTGATTTACCAACTCCACTTGCACCGATAAACGCAATGGTGGTGTGCGGCCGCGCATAGCTACGAATTTTCTCTAATCCGTCGCCGGTAACAGAACTAACCAACGCAATATCAACATCAAAAGTAATCTCAGCAAAAACTGCACGAGCAGCTTCAGCTGCTTCAGGGCTAATGGTGTCCGTCTTGGTCAATACAAGAACAGGCGTGGCTCCACTATCAAACGCCAGAACTAATTCACGTTCGAGCCTGCGTTGATTCGGTGGAGAGTTAACAGAATGAACCAAAAAGACTGTGTCGATATTTGAAGCCACGATTTGGCGCATGCCTCGTGCGCCTTCAAACGAGTTACGTCGTGTCAACGCACTGCGGCGTGGGTGCACAATATCGATGCGTTCACGGTCTGCAGAGATGGACACCACATCGCCCACGGCAACTTCAACACCGATGTTGCGAACACGCACGCTCTCAGAAGTATCCAGCAACACAGTGCTCCACCCGCGATCTAGCCGAGTGATGCGACCAGACAGCACGTGACCACCAGGCGTCTGTGGTGGTGTGACATGTGTTTCCATCTACTGAAACGGTACCGCCGTGACGCCATCAGGGTGCCAACCTTCATATCCTGTAAGCACCCCCTTTCTGAATTGGACCCCCCATGCTCTCTTCACTTGCCCGTTATTGCGTGCGCCATAAGCGTGTCGTTGTCTTTGCAATCTGGATTCCACTGGCCGTCGCCATGGTTTTTGCAAGCTCATCTATGGGACCAGATTTCCGCACAGAAATGGCGATGCCACAAAGCGAAGCGCGACAAGCCGAACATTTGCTCGCTGCAGCAAACCCCAATCAGGGCGGAGAATCCTCACAGTTGGTTTTCCAAGTGACTTCCAACATTGACGACCCTCAGGTAAAAAAAGCAATTACAGATGCAATTGCAGCAGTGGATGCAATTGACCAAGTGGATGTCAATTCCCCATATGCCACACAAAGTCAAGTCAACAAAACTCGCACCATTGCATTTGCCTTACTAAGCGTTCCGCGTTTGACGCAATCGCAATACAAAGTTTTAGGAACACAGATCAAAGCTGCAACAGCACCTCTTCGTGCTTCCGGAATCAACGTTGGTTATGGCGGAATGATTTTCCAACAAATGCAGTTGCCAGAGACTGAAGCTCTTGGCATCTTGGCCGCAATTGTGATTTTGGTTCTCGCATTCGGTTCCATCATTGCCATGGGTCTTCC
>CAFBQH010000010.1_pt1 | contig 21575 bp, 20 predicted proteins | sample 7269951 | NCBI WGS metagenome assembly CAFBQH01 (sample SAMEA6814174, study PRJEB35770) | freshwater metagenome | biome: Freshwater; feature: Freshwater reservoir; material: water | place: Czech Republic | collected 2016-11-09 | depth 30m m
ATCCCGATGGTGACAGTCATATCCGAACTAATAATCATGGCTACGGCTATGGAATGCGACTCTGAGGTAAATGCCCATGGCAAAAGTTCTTGACAATCCGCGTCCTACTCTGAAAGAGCGGGCGGCCCAAATAGGCAATCAACTGCAAGGCAGTCAGGCATGGAATGCAATTTTCCGTCCTGGTTCAATCTTCCGTAAGGGCTACACAGACAGCCCACGTAACCGCTCGTACGTCATCATGAACTCGGTGCTCTATCACTTGCACCCAGTGAAGGTAAAGCGTCACGCAGTCAAGGTCAGTTACACGCTGTGCCTTGGTGGCCTCAGCTTCTTTTTGTTCATTTTGCTAACAGTGACGGGCATTTTCTTGATGTTCTTCTACCGCCCTACAGGTGCTGCAGCGTGGCAAGACATTCAAACATTGCAAACCTCAGTCACGTTCGGACTTCTTGTTCGAAACATGCACAGATGGGGAGCACACCTCATGGTGCTTTCAACATTTCTACACATGTCTCGCGTGTTTTACCACGGTGCATACAAAGCGCCGCGTGAATTCAACTGGGTTATCGGAATCGTCCTTTTGGCACTCACATTGCTTCTGTCGTTTACCGGCTATTTGTTGCCGTGGGATCAGTTAGCACTATGGGCTGTAACAGTTGGTACCAACATGATGGGTTACACGCCAGTGTTCGGATCGCAAGTGCGATTCGTATTACTTGGTGGAGTCGAAATCGGTTCTGAAACATTGCTTCGTTGGTATGTGTTGCACGTACTGATGCTCCCATTCGTCATCGTTATTTTTATGGCTATCCACTTCTGGCGTGTTCGTAAAGACGGCGGAATTTCCGGACCTTTGTGATCGAGAGGACATCTAATGACTGAAATCCCCGAGCATCTCTTAAAGCGAGCACAAGCAGCTCGCGATAAAGCTGCAGATGATGCAGCAACACCAGCAGCGGCAGCAGCTGGTGACTCTCGTATTCCTGACCACTTACTCGAGCGCAGCAAAGCAGCTCGTGGTGATGGTGGTGCAGTAGCGGTTGCAGATAAAGCATCAGCAGCGGTTGCTGCGGCGCCGGCAGCCGGATTGCCGGTTGGCGCAGGTCCAGGTGGACACACACAACGTTTATTGACAGTTGTTAAGTCTGGTTCTATTCAAGAAACAAAAGCTGCACCAGTTGACAAAGTTCATACATGGCCTCACTTGTTGGCCGTTGAATTTGTTGCAGGTCTTGCATGCACAGCATTCTTGTTTGTCTTTTCGTGGGTTGTTAACGCACCACTGCTTCATGCAGCTGACTTCAACAAAACACCAAACCCATCAAAGGCTCCCTGGTACTTCCTTGGTTTGCAGGAACTTCTCACCATGTTCCACCCAATGATTGCCGGTGTAACACTGCCTGGAATAGGACTCCTTGTTCTTGTTTTGGCACCATTCGTTGATAAAAACCCTTCGAACAAACCAGAAGATCGCAAGTGGATGACATCAATGTTCACCTTGTTCCTGATGTTCTGGGCAGTGCTCGTCATCATCGGTTCGTTCTTCCGCGGCCCCGGATTCAACTTCACCTTCCCATGGCGTGACGGAATCTTCTTTGAATTGTGATGAAGATAATGACTACCCCCAACAACATTCGACGTAACGACACAGAAGTAAGGAACGCACAGTCATGAGCACCGGAATTGTTATCGCAATAGTTGTAATTGCAGCAATCATCTTTGGCCTGCTTGTTGTCCTCACAACATCACGTTCTTCTGAAGTTCGTGGCGCAGGCGCATTGTCGCGCGAGACACGTTCACGCAACACCAAAGCAAAAATCTCAGACGACGCGCCAAGCGGACGTGACGTTGAAGCACAAGCATCATCTCGTTCAACTGCAGTTGTAAAAGCCGCTCCTGTTGAAGTGGCCCCATGGGTTGCTCCTGATGAAGAAGCACTTGGTGTTTCACGTCGTATGTTCTTTAATCGCGCAACGATTACCTTGCTGTCAATCAGTGTCGGAAGTTTTGGTGCTTCAGTTGTTGGTTTCCTTTGGAAGGGTGCTGAAGGCGGCTTCGGTTCCAAGATCAACGCCGGAAAAATTGACGACGTCATTCAATTGATTCGTCAGAACAAAGGTTTCTTGTATTTGTCAGAAGCTCGCGCATGGGTCACCGAGTATCCAAAAGATGCGATCGGTAAAGGAAAAGCAATTTACGGCGGACAAGGTCCTGTGTTTTCCGGAATGCAATCTGGCGTTGTTGCGTTATACCAAAAGTGTCCTCACCTTGGTTGCCGTGTTCCTGAATGCAAGAGCTCGCAATGGTTCGAATGCCCATGCCATGGTTCTCAGTACAACCGTGTTGGCGAGAAAAAGGGTGGACCAGCACCACGCGGCATGGACCGCTTCGGAGTTTCCATTGTGAACGGTGTTCTTACTATTGATACGGGTGCAGTTTTTGCGGGACCAGCAATTGGCACTAACACCACTGGACAAGAAGCCGAAGGACCACACTGCGTCGGCGGAGGAAAGCATTAATCATGTTTGCAACAACTAGTACTTCAATTGCGTGGGTAATTCTTCTCATCTCGCTTGCAGGGTGGGCGTTTTACGCATTCTCCAATGTTCGTTCATCACGTGCCGAAATCGGTGCAGAGCAAAAACTTGCTGCAAACCGCAAGGCCTACTATGACGATGAAATTCTTGAAGGGCCACGTTTAGAGCGTGTGCAAATTCTTGGTCTTCTGTTCCTTGTCATCATCACAATCGCTTTGCCTCTCTATTGGGTACTTGAACCTGGCCGTACAGCCGAGGCGCAATTTGGTTTTGAAAAGCGTTTCACCGAATGGGGTGCAGAGTTGTTTGCGCCCACAGCTGATGGCGGATACAACTGTGCAGGTTGCCACGGTGGCATGAAGGCAACTGGTGGAGTCGCTGCATATGCAATCACCGATTCAAAGACTGGTGAAGTCAAGTCTGTGTCATGGAAAGCTCCAGCGCTGAACACAGTGTTGTACCGCTACACAGATGATGAAATTCGTTTTGTCTTGAACTACGGCCGTCCGTTCTCCCCGATGTCTGCATGGGGAACCATTGGTGGTGGTCCACTCAACGATCAGTCGATTACAACGCTCATTGAATATCTGAAGTCAATTCAGATTCCGCAAGAGAATTGTGTAGAGCCGCGCGGGCCATACAACCCAACGTGTGATGATGGCCAATTGCCTGCAGCTGAAAACAAAGCGATTATGGCTGAGGCGCAACGTCAAGTTGACACCGGTGCGTATGCATCGATGGGTGAAGCGCTGTTCAATCTCAATGTCAATTCAGGTGCGTATTCATGTGCTCGTTGTCATACAAAAGGTTGGTCATACGACGATCCACAAACAACTGGTGGTGGCGCTCTTGGGCCAAACCTCACTGGTGGTTCAAGTATCAGGCAGTTCCCGAACCAGTCAGACATGATCGCATTCATTAGTGGCGGCTCAGAATTGGGCAAGCGTTACGGAGAACAAGGTCAGGGAAGTGGTCGAATGCCAGCCTTTGGTCAGATGTACACAGACGAGCAACTGAAGTTGATCGTGGAATACGTTCGGAGTTTGTGATGTTGTCAGCGCTACTTGCAGTCGGTTGGGAACCAGAGATCCGCGGATGGATCATCGTCATCATCAGCGTTGCGGTGCTGATGGGTTCCACCTATCTCATCTTGGGCACCAACCTTGGTGCACGCCTCGGTTTCTTGGTGGCTATCACTGGTCTTTCCGGATGGATGATGTCGATGGCCATTATCTGGGCTGTGTACGGCATCGGATTAAAGGGGCCAGAACCAACGTGGCATCCGCATGAACCAATCTCCATCGTTCGTGACGGTGCTTTATTGAATCGAACAGAAATTGTGGAAGGTTCTAGCGACATCAAAGGTCTTGACTCAGTTGCGGCAGCTAAGAAAGTGTCTGACCAGTTGGTAAGTGAAGGCTGGAAATCTCTCGAGGAATCTGATCCAAAACGTGGTCAAGCAGTTGCATCAGCTGATGAAATTATTCAGATCGAAGCAAAGGAATTTGTAGCCGGTGAATATGTGGCAGTAGCTGTGTATGACAAAGGTGGCGCTCGGTATCCAAAACTTGGCGACTCTATTGACTTCCTCGCGTTCAAGCACAAGCCTCGATATGCGATTGTCGAAATTGCGCCATTGGTGGCTCAACGTGCAGAACCTGGTCGTGCACCTGCGCGTGCCCAGATTGACGAAGCACAACCACATCGTTACGTCGTGATGATTCGTGATTTGGGCGCCAAGCGTCGCCCGGCATTCCTCATTGGTTTTGGTTCCGGATTGATCTTCTTCTTGTTGTGTTGGATCTTGCACCGCCGCGAAGCGTTGCTGCGCAAGAACCTTGCACTCAAAACCTCGGCGGCCTAGATAATGGGCCAGTACCTTCCCATTATTGCGTTGATGGTGCTAGCAATTCTGTTTGCTGTCATCAGTCTTCTTGCTTCGAAGTTGCTTGCGCCTAATCGTCCTAACTCTGCAAAAGAAGCGCCATACGAATGTGGAATCGTGCCAAGTCGTGAACCACCAGAGCGTTTCCCTGTCAGTTTCTACGTCGTTGCGATGTTGTTCATCATGTTCGACATTGAAATCATTTTCGCGTACCCGTATGCGGTCGACCGTGAATTTCTTGGTTCGTACGGATTCTTCGAAATGGTGTCTTTTAGTGCCGTGTTCTTCGTGGCATTTGTATACATGATTGCGCGTGGAGCTCTTGACTGGGGTCCATTACAGAAATCAATGAAGCTTGAGACACAAGAATCACTTGGCTATAACACAACAAGTTCTGTGCGTGTTGTCGGTTCTGAAGGACGCGCGGCCTAATGGGTGTTGTTCAAAACATTGTTGACGACGGCCTTGGCGGCATGGATCACAACTTCGTTACTGCACGTATCGAAGACTTGGTGAAATGGGCTCGTTCACGTTCAAGTTGGGGCGCATCGTTCGGTCTTGCATGTTGTGCAATCGAAATGATGGGCACTGGCGCATCACACTATGACCTTTCCCGTTTCGGAATGGAAGTGTTTCGCGCGTCACCTCGCCAAGCAGACATCATGATCGTCGCTGGTCGCGTTAGTCAGAAAATGGCGCCAGTACTTCGTCAGGTATACGACCAGATGATGGAACCCAAGTGGGTTATCTCCATGGGCGTATGTGCATCAAGTGGCGGCATGTTCAACAACTACGCAATTGTTCAGGGTGTTGATCAAATTGTTCCTGTAGATGTCTATGCACCAGGTTGCCCACCAACACCAGAAACTCTTATCCACGCTATTGAAACTCTTCACCAACTCATTGAAGATGGTGAAATTATGCGCCGCCGATTGGTTAACAATGGTGGTGCTCGGGTTGAGTTATCCGTAGAAGACATAGCTCATACTTCTGTCACCATCGGAACGAAGTAACAATGAGTGACGTAACAGACACAGTGGAGAATGCTGTAGCAACTCAACACGGCTGCCCAGTCCAAGATTCTCACGGACAACAAGTTCTGCATGCGTCACGTGATCAATACGTATCTGTCATTAAGGCGCTTGCTGACGAGGGATACGAAATGTGTGTTGACCTCACCGGAGTTGACTATCTTGCAAATCCTCACCGCACAATTGGTTTTGGTATTCAACCAGAGCGTTTTGAAGTTGTTGTGAATCTTTTGTCCTTAACTTTGCGTAAGCGTATTCGTGTTCGCGTGCAAGTTCCTGCAGAAGATGCAACATTGCCAACATTGTTTGATGTACATCCAGGAACCGAAGCCCATGAACGAGAGACATTCGACATGTTCGGAATTGTCTTTACTGGGCATCCTGATATGACCCGCATTCTGATGCCAGAAGACTGGGACGGCCATCCACTTCGCAAGGACTACAGCCAGGGATCTATTCCTGTGCAGTTCAAGGGTGCGCACTCATGACCGTTATCTCTGCAGGTACCGCAGAAGGCGGACAAGAACTTCTCTCTCGTAGTGAACTTACGGCAAAAGAACTGCTTCGCGAAGTTGGCTCTGTTCTACGCCTTAGCGAAACAGAAGCTGCACTTCTTGCAGAGGTAGAGACAGAAGCTCCTGAAGATCAAACAATGATCATCAACATGGGGCCACAGCACCCAAGTACGCACGGTGTTTTGCGGCTCATGCTTGAACTTCAGGGTGAAACAGTTTTGCGGTGCAAGCCGATCATTGGGTATTTGCATACCGGCATGGAAAAAACTGGTGAAGCTCTTACGTATATGCAGGGCGGCACCAATGTCACCCGCATGGACTATTTGTCACCACTGAATAACGAGCTCGTATTCTCAATGGCTGTTGAGAAGTTGCTCGGCATCGACGGCGATATTCCTGAGCGCGCTGTATGGATGCGCATGTTGCTCTCAGAACTAAACCGCATGAGTAGCCATTTATTGTTCCTTGCAACCAACGGTATGGACCTTGGCGCAGTGTCCATGATGTTGTACGGATGGCGTGAACGTGAAGATGTTCTTCGGTTCTTCCAAAAAGTAACTGGCCTTCGAATGAACCATAACTTCATTCGTCCTGGTGGACTAGCAGCAGACTTACCATCTGGCTGGCGTGACGATGTTCTTGCAATCCTCGAAGGGTTGCCATCACGTCTTGAAGAATATGACATCTTGATGACTGGTCAACCGATCTGGCGCGAACGTCTACAGGGTGTTGGTGTGATTACCGCTCAAGAGGCCATTGCTCTTGGCGCAACTGGTCCAATTCTTCGGTCCACCGGAGTTGCATGGGACTTGCGTCGCGACATGCCGTACTTGCACTATGACCAGTTGGAATTTGATGTCATTGTTGGTCAATATGGCGATGCATACGACCGCTACGCAATTCGTTTCAATGAAATTCGTGAGTCGATGCGCATTGTGTATCAAATCCTTGATCGCATGCCGTCTGGTGATTACCGCATTCAAAACAAGAAGGTCACTCCACCACCTCGCGCTCGAATCGATGAGTCAATGGAAGCACTGATTCACCATTTCAAGATTTTTACTGAGGGTTTCAAAGTGCCAGAGGGCGAAGTGTATGTGGCAATCGAAAGCCCACGTGGAGAAATTGGTTGTTACATCGTGAGTGACGGATCAGCGAATCCGTATCGCATGCATGTGCGCGCTCCGTCATTCGTCAATATCCAAACAATGCCGCACATGATGCGTGGCGGTCTTGTTGCTGACGCTGTTGCAGTTATTTCATCAGTTGATCCGGTACTCGGGGAGGTTGATCGCTAATGGCTCGCCTAACAGATGAAAACATTCGACTTGCACAAGAAATTATTGGCCGCTATCCAAAACCGCGTTCAGCGACTATTCCGTTGTTGCATCTCGCTCAGGAACAAGATGGTTACGTCACCAATGATGCGATGGCACATATTGGTGAACTAGTTGGTGCTTCATCAGCTGAAGTATTCGGAACAGCTTCCTTCTATGAAATGTTCAAATTTGAACCAGTAGGTAAATACCTCATCAACATTTGCGGCACTATGTCGTGTGCATTGTTAGGTGCCGAAGAACTAATGCATCATGCAGAAGAGCGCCTTGGTATCAAGATGGGTTCCACCACAGCAGACGGACAGTTCACCCTTGAACGAGCCGAATGTCAGGCAGCGTGCACAGAGGCACCGTGCTTGCAAGTTAATTATCGTTACCGGTACCGCGTGACACCAGGTCAACTCGACACACTCATTGATGATTTGTCTGCCGGAAAATTAGTATCAGAAATTCCTGCGCACGGAGTTGTTGCATCAGTGCGTCAACACATTCCTGCTGACCGCGGTGTTGGCGCTGTCGCACCAGAAACCGTTACAGAAAATCCTGTATGGCTAGACGGAAAGGCTGCGCTATGACCGGCGGAACCTGGCCACATGCACCTGGCTTTTATGTAGGTGACCGACCACAAGTTGTGACGTCGCGTTTTCAATATGAAGATTCGTACACGCTCGAGCGTTACTTGGCCACTGATGGATACAAAGGTTTACGGTCTGCATTGGCACGACCTGCAAATGAAATTCACGACGAAGTAAAGAACGCAACTGTTCTTGGTCGCGGCGGAGCAGGTTTCCCAGCAGGCAATAAGTGGGGACTCATGCCGCAAGGCGTATGGCCGCGGTATCTCGTAGTCAACGGTGACGAGAGTGAACCAGGAACATACAAAGACCGCTTGTTGATGGAACGCGATCCACACCAACTCATTGAAGGCTGTCTTATTGCTTCGTATGCAGCTGGCTTGTCACAATGCTTCCTCTATATACGTGGTGAAATGGCGCTTGCACAAGAACGGGTTGCAGCTGCCCTGAACGAGGCATATGCAGCCGGATATGTCGGCAAAAACATTCTCGGCTCAAAGTTCTCACTTGACATCGTTCTTCACTGGGGTGCTGGTGCCTATGTGGTGGGTGAAGAGACCGCTCTCATTGAAAGCCTCGAAGGTAATCGTGGAATGCCTCGCCTGAAGCCGCCATATTTCCCTGCAGCAAACGGCTTGTACGGACAACCAACAATCGTGAACAACGTTGAAACTCTTGCAAACCTTCCGTGGTTGTTAAACAACGGTGCTGCTGCATACACAGCAATTGGTACAGCAACATCTCCTGGTACACGAATGGTCGCAGTCTCCGGACACGTCAATCGTCCTGGAGTATTCGAAATCATCAACGGCATCACAACCTTCCGTGACCTGTTGTACGGAGACGAGTTCTGTCAGGGAATTCGAAACGGAAACGAACTCAAGGCTTTTGTCCCTGGTGGCGGTTCTGCGCCGTGGTTTACTCCTGATCAACTAGATCTTCCGTTCGAAGCAAGCCAAGTCGGACCTGCAGGTTCAATGCTCGGTTCTGGCGCCATCATGGTGATGGATTCAACGACTGATATTCCGCGCGCTGCATTGACACTGACTCGCTTCTACGCACATGAATCGTGTGGCAAATGCACACCATGTCGTGAGGGTGGAACCTGGCTCGAACGAATTTTGTCTCGTGTTGTTGACGGCAAGGGAACAGATGCCGACCTTGATCAAATTTTCGAAGTAGGCGAGTCAATTTGCCCGGGTGCATTCCCTCACGCATCGAATGAGAAACTCGGAATCGCTGCAGTGCCCTTTCCTTATCGTATGAACACCATCTGTTTCGTCGGGCCGTCTGCATACGCACCAGTTCACTCAGCTCTTACATTGTTCCGTAGCGAATTTGACGCACGCATTGTGAAGCGCACCATGATCAAAGTTACGGCGGTTTCAGAATGACCACTATTGACACCACCGATACAAACGACATGCCGCCTCAGGATCCGAACGCAGTATCAATCACTATTAATGGTCGCACCGTTGCGGCACGCAAAGGTGATCTCATCATTGCGGCTGCCGACAGTGTTGACGAATACATTCCGCGCTTTTGTTACCACCCACGTATGAGCTCAGTCGGCATGTGTCGTCAGTGCATGGTTGAAGTGGAAGGTCCACGTGGCCCCATGATGGTTGTCAGTTGTATGACTCCCGTTGCTGATGGACAAGTCGTGCGCACCGACACGCCACAAGTAAAACGCGCCCAAGAAGGAATGATTGAACTTCTTCTCGCGAACCATCCTCTTGACTGCCCGGTTTGTGACAAAGGCGGCGAGTGCCCACTACAAGACCAGGCCTTTAGTCATGGTGCAGGCGAGAGTCGTTTCGTTGAAGAAAAGCGTCACTATGAAAAGCCGATTCCAATTAGCGACTTGGTATTTCTTGACCGTGAGCGTTGCATCTTGTGTGACCGCTGCACACGCTTTGCCGATGAAGTAGCTGGTGACCCTCTCATTAGTTTCACTCAGCGCGGAAACAACACTCAAGTAATGACATTCCCTGATGAGCCGTTTGCTTCATACTTCTCAGGCAACACAGTTCAAATTTGTCCAGTCGGTGCTCTCACTGCTTCGCCATACCGATTCAAGGCTCGCCCATGGGACCTTGAACAACGCGAAAGCACCTGCACTACCTGTTCTGTCGGTTGTCGCACTGTCGTTCAATCAAGTCGTGATGAATTATTGCGGTTCCAAGGTGTTGACAGCGACCCAGTGAACTGGGGATGGTTGTGCGACAAGGGTCGTTTCAATTTTCAATCAACAAACTCTGACGATCGACTTTCAACACCCCAGGTGAAGTCAGGTGACTCCTTTGTCGCTATTTCGTGGTCTGAAGCCATGGAAACAGTTGCTCGTACCATTCGCCATGCTCGTGAAGGTTCTATTGCAATTCTCGGTGGTGCGCGTGGAACAAATGAAGATGCATTCATGTGGGGCGCACTTGCTGATGCCGTGGGTATCACCATGAAAGATGCTCAACTTGATGACGGACTACCAGCATCTGTGTTCTCGTACTCTCAAGCGACAATTGATTCTGCATGTGCCGGAGGCACGGTCATTCTTCTTGCTCCTGATCTAAAAGAAGAACTTCCTGTGCTGTACCTGCGTCTTCGTGATGCTGTTCAGAAAAAGCGTATTCGTCTGATTGAAGTTTCGTCTCACGAAACTGGTCTCACGAAGTATGCATGGAAATCAGTTCGCGCCGAATCCGGAACAACTGCCCAAGTGGTTGCAGCTCTTCTTGCTGAGGCTGAAATTTCGACACAACTTGCATCTGGTTCAGTTGTTGTTGTGGCTGGCAGGCCAAACCTTGCTGAAGCTGCTTCGCACACAATGGAAGCGATTGATGCAGTAGTTGCAGCAGCTCCATCAGCCAGTGTTTTGCCGGTCTTGCGTCGTGGAAACGTTCGTGGTGCGTTGTCGCTCGGACTTGCCCCAAGCAATGGCAAGGATGCAGCAGCGATTCTTGAAGCATCAGCGGCTGGACAAGTTGATTGTCTGATTCTTCTTGGTGCAGACCCACTGAGCGATGTTGCAGATATTGATCTTGCACGTCGCGGAATTGCTGGCGCAAAATTCGTTGTAGCGCTCGATACTTTCTTGTCAGCTAGTGCCTCTCATGCAGACATAGTGCTACCAGCTGCGGCGTATGGTGAAAAAGACGGCACAACAATGAATCTTGAAGGTCGAGTGACATCGGTTGTTCAAAAGATCACACCTCGCGGGACTTCTCGTTCCGATTGGATGGTGGCAGTTGAACTTCTTTCGCTATTGGGCTACGAAACAGATTTCTCCACATTGTCTGATGTTCAACAGGCAATGGCCCAAAAGTTTCCTGGCTTTGGGTCGACAACAACGTCCGTTGCAGTCAAGCGTGATGGGGTTGTTGTTTCAGTAACGCCGCCAACGTCAACGCTCAGTGCCTCATCAGTAGCGGGACCACGTAATTCATACGAATTTAGACTTGACCTCAGTCGCAAGTTGTTTGACCGAGCAGTCGGCACAATTACTAGCCAGTCGCTTGAAAATCTTGCGGCAGAAGCCCAAATTTTTGTGCACCCTCTTGACCTTGATCGCATTGGTGCGGCCGATGGGGCCAACGTGCGGATATCAAATTCTCATAGCTCGATTGTTTTGCCAATTCGTCCAGCTTCATTTGTGCCGCGTGGAACTGCTTGGGTTCCGTTTAACCAATTGGGCGCAGATGTACGTGAATTAGTGCGCCGTAACGTGTCGGTTGTTGATGTCAGAATTGAGTCAATGTGATTTCTACAATTTTGTCTCTTGACCCAATGCTTGAAGGGGGTGTTCTCTGGACACCTCTCATCATTGTTTTGGTAAAAGTACTTCTGGTCTTCGTTGTCGGACTTGTGGCCACCATGTTGATGGTGTGGTTTGAGCGCAAAGTAATTGCCGGAATGCAAAACAGAGTTGGTCCAAACAAGGCTGGCCCATGGGGCATTTTGCAGACGCTCGCTGACGGCATCAAGTTGTTCTTCAAAGAAGATCTCATTCCAGAACGCTCTGACAGATTCATGTTCCGACTTGCGCCGTATCTCGCGCTTGTTCCGGCGTTTCTTTCTTTTGCAATCATTCCTCTTGGCGGAGATTTCCGTGACGGTAAGGGTGGCCTTGTCACGTTGTTTGGCCATCAGACACGACTACAACTTGCTGATCCTCCAATCGGAGTGTTGTTTGCGTTAGCCATTTCCTCTATTGCTGTGTACGGACTCATGTTGGCTGGTTGGTCAAGTGGTTCGAAATACCCACTACTTGGCGCGGTACGTGCTTCTGCCCAGATGGTGTCATATGAAGCTGCACTTGGTTTGTCACTTGGTGCTGTATTGCTCGTGTCAGGAACTTTGTCGACAGCAGGCATCGTAGACATGCAGTCCTCAATCGGTAATTGGAACATCGTGGCGACTGGATTTGTGCCGTTCGTTATTTTCATGATTGCAGCAACTGCAGAATTGAATCGTCCACCGTTTGACCTGGTTGAAGCAGAACAAGAACTCGTTGGCGGATTCAATACTGAATACTCATCAATTCGTTTCGCTTTGTTTTACCTTGCTGAGTTCATGAACACTGTCACGATGTCAGCGCTTATTGTTACGTTGTTCTTCGGTGGTCCTCAGCCAATTGCAATCGGTAACACCACACTTGATATTCCGTTTGTTCCGAATGCGATTGAAGGAACCATCTGGCTGCTTCTTAAAGTTCTCGTGTTCCTGTATGTGTATGTATGGTTCCGTGCCACGCTTCCTCGATTCCGCTACGACCAACTGATGGATCTTGGGTGGAAGATTCTGATACCTGGCTCGCTCGGATGGTTCATGTTGCTTGCCGCACAACGTGTCGGACGTGATGCAGGGTGGGATCAGATCGTTGTCACTCTCGTCACTGCGCTGGTCTTAATTTGTGGGTACGGACTGCTACTCGCTGCACAACATGTCAGTCGAGCAAATCGTGAGAAGGATGGAGCAAGCTTCTAATGGGCTACTTCGGAGGATTTCTCGTCACCATGCGTCAGCATGGCGCACGAAACAAGGTAACAACTGAATATTCAGGCGGTCGCGTATTTCGTCGCAAAAATCGTGATACCAAAGATGAAAAGATCGATAAGCCAGAGCGTATGCACGGCCGTCATGTCTTGAATCGCTATGAAGATGGCATGGAAAAGTGCATTGGGTGCGAACTATGCGCCGGGGTGTGCCCAGCGAAATGCATCTACGTTCGCGGAGCAGATAACGATCCTGACAACCCAACATCTCCTGGTGAACGTTTTGGTTTCACGTACGAAATCAATTATCTGCGTTGCATTCATTGTGACCTATGTGTTGAAGCATGCCCAACCGAGGCAATCACCGAGACAAAGTTGTTCGAGTTTTCTTTCACCAATCGTCAAGATGCCATCTATACAAAAGATGAACTTTTGGTAGGCAATGATGGCCAACCGCAACATCTTCCGTGGGAAGACTGGCGCCCAGGTGAAGATCAAAATACGTCTGGTTGGATGCGCGCTACCGCATCAGCTGGAAGCGAAGATTTCATCGGTTTGGTGTCATGGGGTGGCGAACTCGGATACGGCGTTCGCCCTGCAGAGCCTGCTCAAAACATCAGCGACGAATCTGAGTGGGAGAACTAGTGGAACTCTTCGTATTTGTTGTTGCCGCTGCGATGGTTTTGGTTGGGGCTCTAGGAGTTGTTACTCGCTCAAATCCAGTTCATGCCGCGATGAGTTTGGTGTTGACCTTATTTGGAATCGCTGTCATGTTCGTGGCGCACAATGCTCATTTCCTAGCTGCGGTTCAGGTCATCGTGTATGCAGGCGCAATCGTGGTGTTGTTTTTGTTCGTCATTATGTTGCTCGGAGTTGACCAAGCAGAGGATTTATCAGTTGAACCGATTACCAACCAGCGTCCGTTAGCGGCCATCATTGGCCTCGGAGTCACAGGCATTGTGATTGCTGCAATAGTTTCGTCGCGAGCCGGGTTTCGAGTCATTGGTGATGGAATAAATGAAACAACTGTTGAGTCTCCTGATGCAAACATCACCCAACTTGCGCGGGCAATATTCAGCGACAATGTTTTCGCATTTGAAATCACCTCAGTGCTATTGCTTGTCGCGGTCATCGGCACGGTTGTTATGGCTCGTAAATCCAAGTCTGTAGGAACAGGGAAATGAGTGTCATGGTTTCTGTAATTCAGCCCACTGAATCCTGGTATCTCATTTTGTCTGCCGTGCTTTTCGGAATTGGCACCGTGGGTGTCATGGTGCGTCGCAACCCTCTCATTATGTTTATGTGCATTGAATTAATGCTGAACGCTGTCAACTTGTCATTTGTGGCACTTGCTAGCGAGGTCGCCGATATCGATGGTCAAGTTGCAGTGTTCTTTGTACTGGTAGTCGCTGCAGCCGAAGTTGTTGTTGGGCTCGGCATCATCGTTTCGATCATGCGTCGTCGCACCACCTTGACGGTGGACGATATGTCAGGACTTAAGGGGTAAGCGCCATGTTGAATCTTGTTTGGCTTATTCCTGCACTACCACTCGCTGGCTTTCTTCTGATTTTCCTATTCGGAAGAATTCTCGGAGAACCACGTGCCGGAATTCTGGCAACTGCAATGACTGCTTCTTCATTTCTTGTGGTTGTGGGCGTGTATTTCGACCTTTTGTCACGCACTGCAGAAGAACGCCACCACGTAGTCACTCTCTTTTCTTGGCTGCCTGTTGGTTCATTGCACATCGATATGGCGTTACTGGCAGATCCATTGAGCATTACCATGGCGCTCTTTATCACTGGCATCGGAACGCTCATTCATTTGTATGCCATCGGCTACATGCATGGTGACCCTAAATTCTCAAAGTTCTTCCTGTACTTGAACCTCTTTGTTTTTTCCATGTTGATGCTTGTGCTTGGTGAGAACCTTCTCGTTACTTTCCTTGGTTGGGAAGGTGTGGGTGCATGCTCGTATTTCCTCATCTCTTTCTGGCACACACGCGATTCTGCCGCTACAGCTGGCAAGAAGGCATTCGTGACAAACAGAGTGGGTGACTGGGGAATGATGGTCGCGATGTTCCTTGCGTTCTCATCAGTCGGCACTTTGTCGTACGCAGGAATCAACAGTGCAGCTGAAGGCGGAAAATTAGCCGCAGTAACAGCAACAGGAATTGCCATGATGTTGTTTGTTGGTGCGTGCGGCAAGAGCGCACAGTTGCCACTATATATATGGTTGCCAGATGCGATGGAAGGCCCTACTCCGGTATCAGCCCTAATTCACGCGGCCACCATGGTGACATCAGGAGTTTTCCTTCTCACGCGTATGTCGCCAGTTCTTCACGCGTCGTATCCATGGCTCGGTGATGTCATTGCCACTGTTGGCGCTCTTACTGCGTTGTTTGCAGCAACCATTGCTGTTGCTCAAACTGATATCAAAAAGGTTCTGGCATATTCAACTGTCTCTCAGTTGGGCTTCATGTTCCTCGCAATTGGTTCTGGTGCATACGTAGCTGCAATTTTCCATATGGTGACGCACGCATTTTTCAAGGCGCTTTTGTTCCTTGGTTCAGGATCCGTTATCCATGGCATGCATCATGAACAAGACATGCGCAAAATGGGAGCCCTTCGCAAGCTCATGCCAATCACCGGCTTCACTTTCATCATCGGTTGGTTGGCCATTGCCGGTATTCCACCATTTGCAGGTTTCTGGTCGAAGGACGAAATTCTCCTCGCAGCGTTTGCAAACAACCGACTTCTCTGGCTTATCGGAGTTGTCACCGCACTTTTGACGGCGTACTACATGACTCGCCAAGTCATCATGGTGTTCTTTGGTGAAGCACGTTGGCATGATCATGCTGAAGAAAACGGTGCACATGGCGACCACACGCCACATGAAAGTCCGTGGACAATGGTGACACCACTTGTTGTTCTTGCCGGCTTATCAATTGTTGGTGGGGCGCTTCAATTGCCGTTCTCGCACAGCACGAAGTTTCTTGAACATTGGCTTGAACCAGTGATTCATCATTCCGAGGTATCAATCTCTGACACGTGGGCCTATAGCAACAAATGGTTGTTGCTCGTAGTTGCGGTTGTTGTTGCTGTCAGTGGAGTTGTTGCATCAATAGCTGTGTATGCCAAAGGTAAGTTCAAAATCATTGAACCAAAAATTCTTGCGGATGCATGGCGATACGATGCTGCCGTTTCGGCCATTGTCGGTGGCCCTGGACGAGCAGCATTCGGTGGTGTTGCAGCATTTGACGCAAAAGTAATTGATGGGGCAGTGAACGGCATTGGTACCGAGGTTCGTGCTACCAGCGGTATTTTGCGCAAAATTCAAAGCGGTCTTGTCCGCTCATACGCCTTTGTTATTGGTCTTGGCGCAGTAGTGATTCTGGCTTGGTTCCTTCTGAGAGGAATTCTCTAATGCATGCATCTTTTCCTATTTTGACAGCATTGATCTTGCTGCCGGTTCTCGGCGCGGTACTCATCACAGTTATTAGTAACAAGCATCTTGAATTGGTGAAATTAATTGCAATGCTTTTCAGCGTTGGTGTTGGTGGCATGTCAATTTGGCTGTTGGCTTCGTTCCATTCACATGAAGATAGATTTCAGTTCGTCTCTCAACATGATTGGGTGTCGTCATGGGGAATCTCGTGGCACCTCGGAGTCGATGGAATTTCTTTATTCCTCGTTGTGCTAACCGGAATTCTTTTCCCGTTAGTCATCCTTGGAATCGACCCACACCATGATCACAAACGCTATTTGGCTTGGTTGTTGCTACTTGAAGCCGGCGTCATGGGAAGTTTCCTTAGCCTCGACCTCTTTTTGTTCTTCATCTTTTTCGAGATTGTTCTCGTCCCAATGTATTTCCTCATTGGCGGATGGGGATACGACAAGCGTGTTTACGCAGCAACGAAATTCTTTTTGTACACAATGCTTGGTTCGGCGTTCATGTTGGTTGGCATAATCGCTACGGCAGTTCTGGCCCGACGCGATATTGGATATCTCACATTTGATCTGGTGACCTTGGCTGAGCATGCAAGCTTTGCTACGAACACTGGTCGTTGGTTGTTTGTTTCGTTCGCCATTGCCTTTGCGGTGAAAGTCCCCATCTTTCCTTTGCATACATGGTTGCCAGATGCGCATACTCAGGCCCCAACAGGTGGCTCTGTCATCTTGGCCGGTGTTTTGTTAAAGATGGGAACGTACGGATTCCTTCGGTTCGGTTTGTATTTGTTCCCTGCTGCAGCGGTATGGGCAAAACCAGTACTGCTCACTCTTGCAGTAATCGGAATTATCTATGGGGCTATTGCGGCCACAATGCAGACAGATCTCAAACGACTAGTGGCGTATTCGTCGGTTGCTCACCTCGGGTTCATTGTCCTTGGTATCTTCGCCATCACATCACAGTCACTCACGGGCAGTGTGATGCAAATGGTGAACCACGGTGTTTCTACTGGTGCATTGTTCCTTTTGGTCGGAATGATTTATGAGCGACGTCACACTCGTCAGATAGCTGAGTTGCGGGGCATTCAATCTGTTGCACCAATTTTCGCTGCAACTTTCATGATTGTGATGCTGAGTTCTATCGGTGTACCAGGACTCAACGGATTCGCCGGAGAATTCTTAGTGTTGATTGGGTCGTTTCAATCAGCGCGATGGTGGACCATTGTTGCGGCTACCGGCGTAATCCTTGCTGCTCTCTATTTGTTGTGGGCATATCAACGCGTGTTCCACGGTGAACCTGATGAAGCGAATTCAACATTTGCTGAATTGACTTTGCGCGAAGGTGTTTTGATGCTGGCATTTATTGGCCTCATCGGATTTACTGGCTTGTATCCAAAGCCGATGCTTGAACGAATCGAACCAAGTGTTGACAAATTGGTGGAACATGTTGTCGCTCACAGTGATTACAAAGTTCCAACTACTCCCAATGTTGTAGTTGAGCCTCACGGCGAAAAGGAAGGCGAGTGATGGTTCTTGCAGCAGGGCTTGTCGGGCCATCAATTCCTTGGGTTGAACTAATTCCTATTCTCTCGCTGTTAGGCGGAGCCTGTTTTCTGCTGCTCGTTGGCTCTTTAGTACCCAACTGGCCGCGGCGCGGTTATGCATGGGTCACAGGGGTGTCAGCAGTTGTTGCCATCGTTGCAAACGCTATTAAGTGGAACAACCTGTACTACAACAAGGGCGCTTTGTTCCTTGCAGATGCAATTTCGATTGATCGTTTTTCTGTACTCGCCAGCATTGCAATATGTCTTGCTCTAGTGATGAGTGCGCTCTTGGTCTCGGCCTATTTGTTGCGAATGAACGCTGATGGTCCGGAACTGTATGCGTTGCTTCTTACTGCCGGAATTGGTGCATTGGTCATGGTTTCAGCCAATGACCTGATTGTGTTGTTCCTCGGACTAGAGACATTGAGTTTGTCGCTGTACCTTTTGGCGGCAAGCAATCGCGATAGAGAAGAGAGCCAGGAATCTGGACTGAAGTATTTCATTCTTGGCGGTTTCTCATCTGCGTTCTTCTTGTATGGCGTCGCTCTTATCTTTGGTTCAACTGGCAGTACAAAGATCTCTGGTATCAGCGAAGCATTGTCAGGCAATATTTCAGTTCTACGTACAGATGCATTGCTACTTGTCGGAATTGGAATGTTGCTCGTTGGGCTCGGATTCAAAGTGTCTGCAGCCCCGTTCCATATTTGGACGCCCGATGTATATGAGGGTGCTCCCACTCCGGTCACGGCATTCATGGCTTCGGTCGGAAAGGTTGCTGCTTTTGCTGCACTGATGCGAGTGTTGATGGTCGGCCTAGAACAACGAGCAGATGATTGGCGACCAGTGGTATGGGCTCTTGCGCTTCTGACTGTTTTTGTAGGTTCAATTCTTGCGGTCGTTCAAACGAACGTAAAACGCATGTTGGCTTATTCCTCAATTAGCCATGCTGGCTTCATTCTGGTCGGCGTAGAAGCAGCTGGTCATATGTCAGGTGATGGCATTGCTAGCTCGATGAACTATCTCGCTATCTACACCGTTTTAGTGATGGGCTCTTTCGCAATTGTTCTGGCGATGTCTGGAAATAGTGACGGTGAAACAAACCTGTCAGATTTCAAAGGTCTTGCTAAGCGTCGTCCAGCTCTTGCTCTTGCGTTTACTGTTTTGTTGTTCGCCCAAGCGGGTGTGCCACTAACTGCCGGTTTCGTTGCAAAGTTCGCAGTCATCAAGTCTGCTGTTGAAGTTGATTCATATGTTCTTGCAGTTGCGGCCATGGTGGCAGCTGTGATTGGTGCCTATCTGTACCTACGTATTGCGGTCAGCATGTGGTTAGAAGAACCAGTTTCTGAAAATGAAATCTCTGTTGACCCAGCAGTAGTTGTAGTCATTGCACTTGCAGTGGTGGCAACTCTTGTCGTCGGACTCTTTCCCGAGTTACTGCTTCAAGCAACGCGCCTTGCGCGTTTTGCGCCTCGGTGAACTAACGAGCGTGAGAAATTAGGGTATTGAACAACCCTTGTTGTGATGGGTCATCTCGGGCAGTGTCTTCCGGGTGCCATTGCACTCCGACAATCCATGTCGAACCTTTATGTTCTACTGCTTCGATAGTGCCGTCTTGGTGTGTGCCAACAACAGCAAGATCAGATGCAAGATTTTCAATTGCCTGATGATGAAGTGAATGGATAAACGGATCAGTTGTTCCCATTGCGAGAGCCAAACGAGATCCTGGGACAACTTGGATACCGTGCATCGTGTCGCGATGATCCGGAGTTGTCTTTAGGTGTTGTATCAATGTTCCGCCGAGAGCAACATTGAGAACTTGTTGTCCACGACACACAGCAAGGATTGGCATCTCAGTTTCGATTGCGTGGTTACACGCTGCGATTTCAAATTCATCAAGAAATTCGTTGACGCCGCTCAGACGTGCCCATTCGGTTGCTCCGTATTTCGTGGGGCTGACGTCACCGCCACCAATCATCAACATTCCATCGCATCGCGCAAGTGTGGATGCAATGACATCTCGATCATTAGTTGGGGAAACAATGATGGGTAGACCGCCAGCTCGGTGTACTGCATCAATGTAATTCTGTCCGCAGCTAACGACTGGGGTGCGATGTCCTACAGCTTCTGGACTTAGTTTTCCCGGAATCGCAATAAGCGGTTGCTTCATCCAGCTTCTACTTCGTCGGCTTCGTAACCGGCATTTCGAACAGCCGCTAAGACTGCATCGGCATGCTCGCGACCGCGCACTTCTAACACTGCTTGCACACCAGTTTCGCGTACATGCAGGTTGACTCCTTCGCGCACATGTTCAACTTCCACCAAGTTCGCACCGGATTCCGCAAACAATGTGAGTAATCGAGCAAGGCCGCCTGGTCTGTCTGAGATTCGAACAAACAAAATGAGTCTGCGACCAGCTTTTGTTTCGTTGCGTCGAATAAGTCCGGGAAGTAAACCAAGATCAACATTGCCGCCCGATAAAACAACGCAAGTTGTCCCAGTCTTTGCAGGCTTTACTTGTCCGCTCATGAGCGCAGAAACTCCGACCGCTCCACCGCCTTCGACATACAGCTTGCCGCGATCCATCAGAAGAACCATTGCATCAGCAACGAGATCTTCTTCGACAACAACGATCTCATCGACATATCGTTCAATCAGTGGACGCGTGAAATCACCGGGTGTCTTTACTGCAATTCCATCTGCGAGCGTGACAATTGGTCCGTCTGGCGGAGGAGATCCTGCATATGGTGCACATGCACGAACCTGCACGCCAATAATGCGAATTTTAGGATTGAACTCTTTCAGCGCCATTGCGACGCCACCTGTTAAGCCACCACCACCGAGAGGAATAAGCACGAGTGATAAATCTGAAATGTCTTCCAATAATTCGAGACCGAGTGTTGCTTGCCCTGCAACAACAATGGGGTCATCGTACGGATGACAAAAATTCATACCTGTTGCATCAGCCTGACGTTGTGCTGCAGAAACCGCATCAGACAACGTGTCGCCACCTTCACTGAGAATCGCACCGTATGAACGAACAGCTTCCATCTTTGAGAGCGACGCTCCAGCCGGAACAAATATTTCGCACGGAACATTGTGATGTTTTGCCGCAAAGGCAATTGCTTGTGCATGATTGCCTGCGCTTCCAGCAACGACACCGTTCTTCACTGCATCACCGAGCGAAGCGAGTTTGCTCATGGCGCCACGAATCTTGAATGACCCGGTGCGTTGCAAGTTCTCGGCCTTGAACACAACGGTCCCGCCGTATCGTTCCGACAGAGCGGCTGATTCGGTGATGGGGGTGTGTTTCACCACGCCCTTGCCAGCGAGTCGGGCTGCATTTATGACAGCAGAATCAATTGGGATAGCAGTCATCAGCCCCTACCGTAGTGGGCATGCGCGCGGTACTCATCGCTAATAGAGAGGATGCAGATCCGGGATTTATTGGCCGCTCGTTGCGTGCGCGCGGATATTCATTCACCGAATTCCTTCGCGAGGACCACGGTGACTGGCCAACCCTTGACGGGTTTGATCTTGTTGTGGCGATGGGTTCGAATTGGAGCACCTACTGGGACCATGTCGCAGAGCCCGTCCGGGCAGAACAACAACTACTGGCCGAGGCCCTTCACAGGGGAATCGGGGTGCTTGGCATCTGTTTCGGAGCTCAACAGCTGTCCGTCGCCCTGGGCGGCCAGGTTTCCAGGGCCGAAACCC
>CAFBQH010000011.1_pt1 | contig 21550 bp, 15 predicted proteins | sample 7269951 | NCBI WGS metagenome assembly CAFBQH01 (sample SAMEA6814174, study PRJEB35770) | freshwater metagenome | biome: Freshwater; feature: Freshwater reservoir; material: water | place: Czech Republic | collected 2016-11-09 | depth 30m m
ATAGTCAAAGCAGGAGACAAAGTACCTTCCGGCCCAATTTCATTTACTGCTGCCATTGTTGAAGCACCCCGTCACTTTGTGCTCGAGATTCGGTCACTCGGTAAGAAACGACCAAAACTTCACTTCACACTCGCATACGAGTTACGTGATGACCCGCAGGGAACTCGTTTAGTCACGCGCATGCGATCTCGCATCGACTTTCCTTTTGGTTCGCTTGTCGAAAAGCTAATCCTTGGCCCGGGCGATGGCTTCATGCTTCGCCGCCAACTACTCACCATCAAAAAGAACGTCTCACATAACGCCGAACATAATTAGCAACTCAGGAAACAGTCAACGTTGCCAACATCGTTGGGTGAATATGACAATGAAACGAATACTTGCCCGGCTTTAGTTGCGGCAACGCAACGGTCTTACCTGCCGCAACGTCAACTCCGAATGACTCATCCATAAACATCAAGTTGTGTTCTACGGAATCATTATTTGCCAGCTCAATGTGATCTGTTTGTGACACAGAATCAGGGACAGAAAATTCCATGTTTTCAATGGTGATCTGAGCGACTTGAGACGACTGTGGACTGGTGGTGCTGCTACTGCCACCACAACCAAAAAGCACAAAAGATAAAACAAGTGCAAAGCGAAATCTCATGTGGCACATCGTACATTGCGGAAAAAGACCACCCAAAGCATGGGACTTCTCAAAAAAGTTCATGCAATTCCAACAGTGTGACAATAGGGACACACCTGCGTTTCACCACCACCCAGGGCGCCAGATAAAGTCCTTAGGAATGAAAAATGGCACTATTCGCGTCGGGCTCCTTGCTTATGGTGCAATCGGACACGAACACAACCTGGCAGTGCAAAACACTGAAGGTCTTGAACTATTGGCCGTGTGCGATACAAATCCACAGCGCATTGAAGCTGCTCTTGAACTTGCGCCGAAAGCCACAGCTTTCGGTGATGCCACAGAGATGCTGAACTCTGGCCTTCTTGACCTTGTGGTCATCTCTACCCCGCCGAATAGTCACTATGAATGGGCCAAAGAATCACTGTCGCGTGGCATTCATGTGGTTCTTGAAAAGCCAATGGCGCTCACTGCTGACCAGTGCGATGAATTGATATCGATTGCAGCAGATAAGAACCTCATGTTGGTGGTGTATCAGAACCGCAGATTTGATGATGACTTTGTGACGATGCGCGAAATCGTTCGTTCCGGTGAAATTGGCGATGTGTACCACTACGACAGCTTTGTTGGTGGGTATTCACGGCCATGCGATTATTGGCACTCAAACGCCGAAGTCTCTGGTGGTGCAATTTTCGACTGGGGCAGCCATTTCTTTGATCAGATTCTGAACATCATTCCGGACGATGTGGCTCATGTCAGCGGGCAAAATCACAAGCGCGTATGGACTCATGCAACAAACGCAGATCACGCCCATGTCACGGTGACATTTACGAACGGCAAGCAAGCAACGTTTGTTCATTCCGATCTTGCGGCCGCACGCAAGCCAAAGTTCTATGTATTAGGTACCGAGGGAGCAATCATTGGTGATTGGGACCCAGCAGGTGAGCCAGCGGTCGCTGACTTGCCTGCAATATTGACTGTGCACCACGTCGATGGAACATCGCGCATTGCGACATTGCAGCCATTAGAACCGCACGAATTCCACCGCTCAATCGTTGAGTTCATCAACAATGGAACGCCAATGGAAGTCAACGCATTGCAATCTCGCAATGTTGTGGCAATTATGCAAGCAGCCGAACAGTCAGCCATGCAGAATGCACTGCCAGTCACACCTTCGCTTCGTCGGTCGTAGCTAGTGACAGTGAATTGGGGCTTTCTTGGCGCTGGCTTTGTTGCTAGTCGTGGTCTTGCGCCTGCTGTTCATGCATCACGTGGAGCACATTTGTATACCGTCGCTAGCCGTGACGAGAAACGATCAGCAACTCTTGAACCTGAGCGGGTTCATGCAACATATGACGACTTATTGGTTGATGAATCTGTTGATGCTGTGTACATCAGTTTGTCGAACAGTCAACATATTGAATGGGTAACGAAGTCGATCGAGGCTGGCAAACATGTTCTCTGTGAAAAGCCACTTGGGCTAAATGCCAAAGAGACCGAAGCGATGTTTGATGTTGCAACCAACAATGATCGACTACTAATTGAAGCAGTATGGGGCAGATGGCATCCACGTTTTGCCCGCATGGTTGACATTGTGACCAGAGGAGATATTGGCGATCTTGAACACATCGAGACTGCGTTCACTTTCACTTCAGAAATGACAGACAACTACCGCCTCAGCCCGGATATGGGTGGTGGTGCCTTACTTGATGTGGGTTGTTACCAAGCCCACGCATGGGTGGCACTTACTCAGGGGGCAACTGACCTCTCAATTACTGAACTTGCGCGCACAGTAGGGCCAACCGGTATTGATCTCACTACTGATGTGAACGTGCGCATTAACCATGTGACAACAGCGCACGCTGTGAGCTCATTTGCATTACCAAGCAATCAACAGTTCATAGTTCGTGGATCTAATGGCCAGATCAGCACTGAATCAGGCGAAGCTTTCACAACATGGAACGAAGCCAGTTCACTGTTAGTCAATGGCGTGCGTGAAGACTTTCCCGTCACTAACGCTTTTGTTGAGATGGTCGAAAACGTCAGCCGAGTAATTGATGGCGATTCTGGATGGGTAGTGCCAAGCGCAGATTCAATCCGTGTGGCCCAGATTCTTGATGTAATTGCATCCACAAAAACCAATCAAGAATAACTTCAACTAGAAATTGTTACAAGTGCGCTGAATCCAGCGTCCTGCTTTTTCAACAGCATCAGTCGCTTCAGGAATCATTCCGGCTGCAGCTTGAAACACATGTTGCATTTCTGGAAAGACTTCCAGAAGAACTGACACTCCAGCATGAGCAGCTTTCACCGCGACACGAGTGGAGTCATCAAGAAGAGCTTCATCACCACCCACTTGGATATATAGCGGCGCAATCCCTGTGAAATCTCCATTCAATGGCGCAGCATACGGATCGTTTGCTGATGCACCGTTAAGAAACATGGCTGCCATAAGACCCAATGCGTGACGATTCACCATGAGATCAATGCCAAATTTTGAGTCCATGGATTCCCCAGTGCCTACAAGGTCAACCCACGGAGAAAAAACAACTGCACCTGCAGGTTGTGCAACTCCATCGCGCTTTGCTGCAAGAAGAAGCGCGAGCGACAGCCCGCCACCAGCTGAGTCACCAGAAATCACAATCTTTGATGGCGCATACCCCTGTTTCAAGAGCCATTTATACGAGATCATTGCATCAGTGATTGAGGCGGGATGAGGATTTTCAGGAGCTAAGCGGTAATCAACGCTAAGAACATTGCAATTGCTTTGTACTGCAAGATGTGCGGTGAGTTTTCGATGTGAATGTGCACTTTGCAACACATACCCACCTCCGTGGAAATACAGAACTACAGAATCCGTTGCAACGCCTGCTGGCCGCAGCCATAAAGCCGACAATCCATCAACATCAACTTCTTCAATTGCAACGCCATCGGGCATCGTGCCGATTGTTTCTAAAACCGCTACGGAACCTGCACGCATTTCTTCAAGCGTCGGGACCGCTGCTTCTGACCCAAGAGCCGCCTCTTGGTATGCCTTTACTTGTTGAAGATACGCTTCTGCTTCTTTACTTGCCATGGGACAAATTATTGCACATCAAAAGTGACAACTATTTCGCCGCTGGCCAAGCCGAATACTTCCGAGTATCTCTCATACACTTGCCACAATGAGTGAGTCGGCAACCCTTAGTAATTGGCTTGAGCCGCCCCACAATCGTTGGGCTTTCCATCATGTGGCAGACATTCTTGACACTGTGTCCATTTCCAACATGTCAAGCGAAACCACTGCTCTCCCCCGAGAATTCGTAGACCTTAATGCTGTGCCATTCACTGCCGCTGACGGGTCCACAACAACTTGGGGACGTCACCTCAGCGAAACTTTTTGTGACGCGATCTGTGTCATACATAAGGGAACAATTGTTGACGAGAGGTACTTCAACAACCTGAACGACGAGAGTCAACATTTACTCATGAGCGTCACAAAATCAGTGACAGCTGCAGCGTTAGGTATTTCCATTGGCCGAGGGTTGCTTTCCATTAATGACCTTGTCACCGACATTGCACCCGAGTTTGCCGGCACAAGCCTTGATGGATGCACTGTTCGCCACCTCATTGATATGACAGCTGGAACTGAGTTTGTTGAAAACTATGACTTATACAGTGACCCAGATGCTGACAATCCGCTGCTTGAATATGAAAGACAATCAGGTTTTCGACCATTGGGAAATCGATCTGTAGTCGGGGTAATGAAACACTTCGTTACATATCCCCTTGCGCGACCTCATGGTGAAATCTTTGACTACCGTTCGCCCCTGACAAATATCGTGGCTCGCATCATTGAAATAGTTAATGGCATGTCGTTTCAGGAAGTTCTCTCGCGCGATGTTTGGACTTCGTTCGGAATGGAACACCCCGCCAACATCTCTGTTGACCCTCTCGATTTCCCCATTGCAGAAGCTGGCATGTCGTGTACGGTTCGCGACCTTGCGCGATTTGGTCTGGCGTATCTCAATAATGGGTCTCTGAACGATCGGCGCGTACTTCCTGAGCCGTGGGTTCGAGAGACTCGTGAAACAGATGACATTGCGCGCGCTTGTTATGTTGACGCTCTAGAAGCTGAACTCGCAGAAAACGATGACAGCCCTCAATGGTATTCGTACCACAATGCATTTTGGGTCAAAGAACCTGGTGCTGAATTCACTGGGTGGGGCATATTCGGTCAATTCATTTGGGTACACCAACCAAGCGAGACAGTAATTGCACGATTCTCTACCTACCCCGCAGCATCATCGCCTGCACTTACTTCTGAAACCTTGCGAGGCTTCAATGCAATCGCCAACTTTCTGACTACCCAATCTTAAAAACCACGCACCGGACGCACATAATGGGGCAGAATGATTGAGATGGCTCGTGAGATTCGCACTGATACGTACCTCGGCACTGTGGTGCACGTGGTGGCTGATCGCCAGAACAGGCCTAACTTGCCAATTGCCGGATGTCCCTTTTGTGTCGGTGGGCTGGAATCCCCTGATCCTTATTCGGTGCGGGCGTTTGCAAACCGTTGGCCAGCATTAGATGAGGGTTACTGCGAAGTGGTGCTCTACTCACCTGACCATGAAGCAACATTTGGAACACTGACGAACGACGAAGCACTGTCGGTTGTGAATCTGTGGGCAGAACGCACACAAGCATTGCGCGAAAAGCCGAATGGTGAATATGTAATCGTGTTTGAAAATCGCGGTGCAGAGATTGGCGCAACGATTTCGCATCCTCATGGTCAGATCTACGCGTTTGATCATGTTCCCCCGCGACCAGCACGCATGATTGCTGCTGGTTGGGAACCCGAGGCCTCAGCCGGTGAACTTCTGATTCTCGAAATCGACGGATGGCGGGTGTACAGCGAATACGCAGCGGTCTACCCCGTGTCGCTTCGTATTGCACCGGTGCACCGCATTACAGACCTTGCAGAAATGAATGCCGTTGACCGCGCAATTCTTGCTTCTACATTGGTTCGAGTATTTGCAGCACTTGATGCGCTCTTTGATGCACCACTTCCCTACATGATGTGGATCAACCAAGCGCCCCGTACACCTCAGGATTGGCCAGAGGCTTGGTTCAACATTGAAATCGTGTCACCATGGCGCGCACAAGGACTCCCCCGATTTATTGCAGGTGTCGAAGTGGCCAGTGGTGAATTCTTTAACCCCGTTAATCCTGCAGATGTCGCAACGCGCCTTCGGGCGCTGATGTAATGAAAGTTCGTGCGCCAGGGCGCGTCAACTTAATTGGCGAACACACCGACTACACAGGTGGCCTTGTGTTTCCCATGGCAATTGACCGTTGGACAACAATTGAATTCGAAGAATCGGACAGTGGAATATTCCTTGAATCCGCAAACGAAGAGGAACTTGTTTCGCTTGATGCAACGCAGCCATTTGATGTAGGTATGTCACCGCAATGGGGTCGATACGTCGCAGCAGTTGCGTCACTTCTTGCGTCTCCTCGTGGAATTTCTGGCCATATCAGCACCACCATTCCGGTTGGTGCCGGCTTGTCATCTAGTGCTGCACTAGAAATTGCAGTTGCACTCGCTCTTGGTTCTGAATTATCCGCCAAAGAACTCGCACAACTCACTCAACGTGCAGAACACATGGCTACGGGAGTCCCCACAGGGATTATGGATCAACTTTGTATTGCTAGTGCCCAACATGGTCACGGAACACTGATTGATTGTGCGACTTTAGAAGTAACTCACATACCAATTCCTACGGACATCAAGATTGTGGTTCGATTTATCGCACACCGCACCCTTGTTGGCTCTGCATATGCAGACAGAGTTACAGAATGCGCAAAAGCAGAATCTCTGATCGGCCCCTTACGTGATGCATCACTTGCGGATCTTGCAGCGATTACAGATGCAACTATTGCAGCCCGAGCACAACATGTGATTTCTGAAAATTTGCGCGTAAGAGCTTTTGCAGACGCATTAACAAGCGGTGACTACTCCACAGCGGGCACAGTTATGACTGAAAGTCACCGCAGTTTGGCTACTGACTTTGCAGTGTCTAATGACCTCATGGATGCAGCAGTACGCGAGATGAACGACACAGCTGGCGTGTTTGGCGCCCGCATGACCGGTGGTGGATTTGGTGGTTGCATTGTTGCGCTGTGCGACCCTGATGCGGTTGTCGAAGGTTGGCACGTGCAGCCCGTAGCTGCTGCTCATCGTTTGACTTAGCGATACGACACAACATACGCAAACGTATATTCACCCGGCGCAATCAGATATTTCGCTAACGTGTCCGGCCCACAACTGGCCGTGCCGACGCCTCGATGTTTAATATCAAGATGCACATTCAACGCAGGTTGACGTACTAGTTCTGCTTGTTCATTGGCAACGAATAAGTCATGGGCTGAATGATGTACTGCAGACATATGTAATAGACACGCATCTGCCTCTACGCGTAATACATGGCCCTTCTTCATGTCAATGAATTCCATCCATCGACAATCAGTACGCAAACCAAATTCTTGTGGCACCAGATACGGCAACTCATCAGGCGTGCCTTCGTACACACCGACCATTGCAGACGATTCACGATCTGGGTAACACTCGTGCGGTCCATTGCCATACCAACGCACCTGCGTAAACCTTGCTGGAATACTAAACATTGCGCCAACACGAGGTACATCTGCCATATCTTCTGGAACTACAACTGTGTGTTCATACCTCACGGCTCCACCAGTGAGTTCCGTAATAGAGGTGGAACTCTCCACCATGTCAGCATCATCAGTGGCGATGCCTTGTTGTGACCATCGTGCAAGAGACCTGCCCCCACCGTGATGTTGATCCATCATTTTGAATCCGTCGTTATCTGTTGGCGCTCGCCACAGTGTTACTTGAGGAGAAATGTCAATGGGCAAGATTGAAGCATTAGGAATTGTTGCTTTGACAGGTGACGTCTTACGCAATGTCACTTGATCCCACGACACCACATGACCTTTGGGCGCCCATGACATATCGCGCGCCAGTGTCCATGTCACGGACAAAAATACTTCGTTTGCTTCGTGAGGAATAATGACCGGAATGTCTACTTTTGCAGACGAGTCCGCTGCAATTTTGGGCACGGCAAGAGCGCCGGACTTTGCAACAACACCATCAACGACTAATTCCCAGGTTGCTTTGTACGCAGACAGATCTGAAAACCATTGTCTGTTACGGATGACTAACTGAGGATTCTTGTTTTTGCTCTTTAGTTCAACTGAGATGGGACGATGCACCCAAGCAAGCTCTCGCATCACAGGGTGAGGCGCCATATCTGCGTGAATGAGACCATCAGCTACAAAGTTGCCGTCGTTTGGTGTGTCACCAAATTGTCCACCATAGGCAAGGCGCGTGGTGCCATTCGGCAAACACTGCGTAATGCCGTGGTCTTTCCATTCCCATACAAAACCACCCTGTAGGCCAGGTGTGTTTTCAAATGCTTCCCAGTAGTCGGCCAGTGACCCGTTCGAATTACCCATGGCATGGCTGTATTCACACATGATCAAAGGCCGTGTGCCATCGCCAGATTTTCCGTAAGCGACAACGTCATCAATAGTGGAATACATCGGGCACACCACATCAGATGACATGAGCCCGCCATCTACCCAACCGGCATGAAACACTGCGCCTTCATAATGAAGTGGACGCGATGGGTCGTATGTGCGAATCCACTGTGATGCAGCGTCGTGCACCGCGCCATACCCTGATTCATTGCCAAGCGACCACATGATGATGCTTGGATGATTCTTATCGCGCTCCACCATGCGGCTGATACGTGACATCCATGTGGATCTATATGCAGGGTCGTGACACAAACTGGTGTTCCATGCATGACTTTCAGCATTTGCTTCATCAATGACATACAGACCCAATTCATCGCACAGATCTAAGAATCGCGAGTCATTGGGATAATGCGAGCAACGTACGGCATTCACATTGTGCTGTTTCATTAACACGAGATCTGCTCGCATGTCTTCAACGTCGACTGCTTTGCCTTTGTCGGGGTGGTGGTCGTGTCTATTAACTCCGTGAATCATGACGCGTTCACCGTTAACTAGCAGTGAACGTTTGCGAACTTCCACACTGCGAAAGCCAGTAAGGACAGACGCAACTTCTGTAACTTCACCGGCTGGGTTCAATAACTGCACGATCACGCGATACCGCATGGGGTTTTCTGCAGACCACAGATCAACCTTCGGAATATCCCATGACAGTTGGGCCACATGACCGGCGAATACGTATGGCACATCAAACCACGGGACTTCAACTGAATGAGTTACGCCGATGCGCTTTCCCTTCATGGTTTCAAGATGAGCAACCGCAGTCCATCCGCGTTGCAATTTTTGTTCATGCGGAACATTGAGATGCACACGAATGCCAAGAGTTCCCACTGGCGAAGTGCGCAATGACTTACGAATGACTCCGGCATCAACACGCACATCATTAATACCGATTAGTGCTTGGGACGTGAGAAAAACTTCTCGGTGGAGGCCGGCCATCCACCACTGGTCTTGATCTTCAAGGTGGCTTTGTGCAGAGTATCGACACACCACGATTGCTAATTCATTCTTGCCGCCCTTTAGCGCAGCAGAAATGTCATATTCGCTGGGAAGCCTGCTATCTGTTCCGTATCCAACAAATGCACCATTGACATAGACCAAGTGCACGCTCTCGGCTCCGCCAATGTGCAGAACTGTGCGGCGATCTTTCCAATTCTTTGCAACTGTGAATGTTGAGCGATGCACAGCAGTAGCAACTGTTGGCGGTAACGCAGGCGGGCGTCCCTTCCATGGCATTTGCACGTTGGTGTAATGCGGTACATCACCGAGACCTGCAAGAGTCCAGTTTCCTGGCACTGAAATTGACGTCCAGGATTTTGTGTCATCTGTTATTGCCGATGCAGGCACATCGTTCACGTCTTCAAAGCGTGCAATTTTCCATTGACCATTGAGTGACACGAACCATGGACTCTTCTCACGGTCGCCCGCACGTGCCATATCAATATCGGGATACGTGGTCTGTAGTGACCGCATAGGCAGGCGGTGCATCTGCGCAATCTCGGGATCAGCCCAAGGTTTGACAAAACTTGTATCAAAAATTGACATAACTACATCTTTCCACGCCGCCCCAGGACTACGGTTCTCCAAGTGATTTCTTCTCTAACCTCCTTTTGTAACGACCTATGGGCCATGGCAAAGCGCCATGTGATCCTCGCTTCGACTCTGGTTTTTCTATGCCTCTTCTTTATGGGATTCTCGTACTACATCGGGTTTGTCCAGATGTCTGTACTGCTAGCCCCGGTCGCACTGATTGCATGGTGGATGATTCAACGACGCGGACCTAAAACCGGTAGCGCTGAAGTTCTCTCGGTTGTCTCATCGATTGCCATTGCATTTGTCGCAGTATTCGCTCTGATTCAAGCTGTCCCCTACGGACGCAGCCACTCGAATGGGCCAGTGACGGGCGAACCACAATGGGCGACACCGCAAACTCGTGAGTTAATGGTTCGCGCGTGTTTTGGTTGTCATTCCAATGAAGTGAAGTACCCGTCATACGCCAACATTGCGCCTATCTCGTGGGCAGTACAAAGCCACATTGATGATGGCCGTGGGAGTGTCAACTATTCAGAGTTCAGTGCCAATTCACGTCGTGGCCGCAACACGCTGCGAGTTATTCAGAGCGGATTCATGCCTCCTAGCTACTACACCCGATTTGGCCGCCACCCAGAAGCAAAACTGACTGCCGAAGAAATGAAGACACTCATTGCTGGCCTCGAGGCAACGCCGGGGCTACACCGATAATTCCCCGAGCGATTGCTCGACGATCGCCATGCCATAAGGTTTGCACCATGAGTGCGACCAATAAAGAGGCATTGACGGAAGCGTCGATACCTACATTGTTGATGTGTCTTGCTCAACTCACTGGCGATGACAAGTGGTTGCGCGAACCATATCTTCCTCGTCGCGACACCAACTTGTTTCACGACGAGACCGGCGGATTGCCCGACGAAGTGCAGAATGATGTTCGCGCGGCTATGGCTGCAGTTCTTGATGAGTTGAATGCCGGCACACGTACGGTGCCCACCGACATCGACCCTGAACAGTTCGTCACCATGATGCGCACCTGTGTTGCCGAACAAGTGACTCCTGAATATGCGCCGATGTTGTTAGAAGAATTGGGATTCATTGATCGTGATGTGCACTGGTCAACCTCGCTTCCCCCCACATTGCCAGCCGGTTTTCGTGTGCTTGTCATTGGTGCAGGATTTGCAGGAATCTGTGCAGCTATCAAACTGGGTCAACTTGGCATTCCCTATGTAGTGGTGGAAAAGAACTCAGACATTGGTGGCACATGGTTTGACAACAACTATCCCGAGGCTGGCGTTGATACGCCCAACCATTTCTATTCCTATTCTTTTGCACCGAACTCACGCTGGAACAACTACTTCTCCAAGCGTGCCGAGATTTCCAAATACGCCCATGATGTTGCCGAGCATCACAACATCATCTCCAATATTCAATTTTCAACAGAAGTCTCTTCGTTGCATTGGAATAACAAGACCGCAACATGGACTGCATCAATCGTTTCCAATAGCAGCACCCGCAGTGAAGAATTCCCCATTGTCATTACCGCAGTGGGTCAATTGAATAGACCTAACTTGGCACCAGCCCGAGGAATTGAAGAATTCAACGGTGCATGGTTCCATTCATCACAATGGGATCATTCCGTTGACCTTGCGGGTAAACGTGTCGCAGTTATTGGTACGGGGGCAAGCGCAATGCAGTTCATGCGCACAGTTGCCGAGACTGCCGGTGAAGTAACTATTTATCAACGGTCACCACAATGGATTCGCCCGAATTCTGATTATCACCGCACAGTGTCAGATAGTACGAAATGGCTCCTTGAGCACGTTCCGTTCTATGCAGAGTGGTATCGCTTTGGTTTGTTCTGGCGATTTGGAGATGGACTACTAAATACGTTGCGTCGTGACCCTGAGTGGCCATTCCCTGAACGTTCCATGAATCGTCATAACGATCGCCACCGCGAACAGATGACTGATTTCATTCTCGCCGAATTAGACGGTCGCCAAGATCTCCTTGAGAAATGTCTACCTACATATCCCCCATACGGAAAACGTATGTTGGTCGACAACGAATGGTTCCCTACCCTGCGGCGCAACAATGTGCATCTGGTAGCCGAAGCAGTTGACTACATAACTACAACAGGAATTGTTGACGCATCAGGAACAGCGACTGATTTCGATGTGATAATTCTTGCCACCGGTTTTCAAGCCGGAAACCTTTTGTCGCCCATTGATATCCGAGGCAAATCTGGAACTGCATTACGTGAGGTATGGAGTACAGATAATCCGAAGGCATATCTTGGCATCACAGTTCCTGATTATCCGAACATGTTTATGTTGGTTGGGCCAAACACGTTTGTAGCTCATGGCGGCAGCATTATTTTCCAAGCTGAATGCGCAATGCGATATGTCTCTGATTGTCTTGTATCAATGGTGCAGGAACAGATCTCAAGTGTTGAAGTTCGTTCAGATGTACACGATGAGTACAACAATCGTGTCGATGCAGAACATGATGAATTGGTGTGGGCACACCCAGGATTACATAGTTGGTACCGCAATGCACAGGGCAGAGTGTTTTCACCGATGCCGTGGCGTTTTGTTGACTACTGGAAAATGACTCACGACTTCACGCAATCTGAATACGTAGTTACTCGATGACTCAGCCGTTCAACATGAACGGAGGTATCCATGAGATTCCACTTCCTACTAGTACTGGCAGACTCTGGCTGTGTGGCAAGCATTACATCGGCCCGAACGTTGAAGAAGTGCTTGCGCAATGTGATGATGCAATAGCCGTATGTCTTGTGCAAGAACACGAACTGGCAGACAGGTACCCCTCTTACATTGAATGGCATGAAACTCATGCCGGCACACGAGGCATATGGAACCCCATTGACGACTTGTCATACCCCCCATTTGATGAAGTGTTTGGTTTTGTAGGCACCCTCAGTGATCACTTAACTAATGGTCAATCATTAGTGGTGCACTGTGCCGCAGGTATCGGAAGAGCTGGCACCACCGCAGCGGCACTTCTGATGATGCAGGGAATGAATTCATCTGATGCACTGACTCATGTGCGCGAATATCGACCAATGGCCGGCCCAGAAGCGGGAACACAGAGCAAATTCATTGCAGATCTCGCATTGCATTTAGGTGCCTAAATCACTTCCTGCGGCTGGGGTAACCTAGATCAACATTGAAATCACACAATCACGTGTGCGTAGTGCTGGAAGTATCATGAATATCCTCGTTGTGGGAGCTGGTGGAGTTGGGGCCTCAATGGCCTCTATTGCTGAGACTCGGGGGTTCTTTGATTCCTTTGTGTTAGCCGACATTTCAAAGGAACGTGCTGAACAAGCGGTTGCTGACCTTGATGATCCTGGGAAATTTTCTGCTGAAACGGTTGACGCTGGTGACGTGAAAGCACTCATCGCACTGATTACACGGACCAAGGCTGACATTGTGATCAACGCATGCGATCCGCGTTTCAACGAACCAATCTTTGAAGCTTGCTTTACAGCTAAATGTAATTATCTCGACATGGCGATGAACCTCAGCGAGCCTCATCCAACTAACCCATACGAAGAAGTCGGCATCACGTTGGGGCATGCTCAATTGGCAGCGCATGAAGAATGGAAAGAGCGAGGGCTTCTTGCACTTGTTGGCATGGGCGTTGAACCTGGACTCAGCGATATTTTTGCACGCTATGCCGCTGACCATTTGTTTGACGAAGTTCACGAAATGGGAGTACGCGACGGTTCCAATCTGTCAATTGACGGATACGACTTTGCGCCCACATTTTCTATCTGGACCACTATTGAAGAATGTCTGAACCCACCCATTGTGTGGGAAAAAGAACGCGGCCTGTACACCACTGACTGTTTCAGTGAGCCAGAAGTGTTCCACTTCCCTGCTGGCATTGGTCCGGTTGAATGCGTCAACGTGGAACACGAAGAAGTGCTTCTCATTCCGCGCGAGGTTGATTGCAGTCGTGTCACGTTTAAATACGGCCTGGGCGCAGAGTTCATTGACTGGCTCAAGACGTTTGCGTATTTGGGTCTTGACTCCACCGAAAAGATTCGCGTTGGCAATGTGTCTGTCTCGCCACGTGATGTACTGGCTGCAGTATTGCCAAACCCCGCAACACTTGGTCACCTCATGCACGGCAAAACATGTGCAGGCACGTGGGTGCGCGGAATATATGACGGTGCCCCTCGCGAGGTGTATCTCTATCATGTTGCCGATAATGAAACCACGATGCGCGAATGGGGTTCGCAAGCTGTGTTGTGGCAGACAGCAGTGTGCCCGGTTGTTGCACTTGAGCTATTGGCAAAAGGTGACTGGAAAGCAACAGGCGTACACGGCCCTGAACATTTCGATGCAGTGCCCTTCTTGAACTTGCTCGGTGATTATTCAACACACCACGGCATTTTGGAAATGGGTCCCGGCATGTGGCCAAGTCCGAAACCAACAGGACAACCTGGTTGGGATCGCCCTGTGCGTCGCGCAATATTGCCTGCTTAGGGCTTACAAAGTTATTGCGATGCGATGCGCAATATGACGTGAACTAGTACCAACGCGAAGTTCGATATTGCCTGTCCATTGTGCCCATGCAGAAGTTTCAGGATCCCATGTTCGGTATGCATCAGGGTCAAGATCAACGTGCAACATTGTGGTTCCATGTGCGGCTACTTTCACACGTGAATAGCCAACTAATTTCTGCTCAGGTTCATCGCTAGGAAGTCCTGCGCGGTCTTTGCGATGTGCATACACCTGCACCACTTGCACGCCAGCGCGAGGCGACTCATTGTGCACTGCAACATCAACACCATGTGTTCCTGACTTTGAGGCGTCAAGGATTGAAACATGTGCGTAGCCCAAACCGAAACCGAATGGGAACATTGGTTCGCGACCAACAGTGTCATACCAGCGGTAACCAATGAGGCGACCTTCAAGGTATTTGGCAACACCATTTCGTCCGGGATGATGTTCAAATGCTGGCGTATCTTCCAAACGTCGCGGAAGCGTGACAGGAAGACGGCCAGATGGTTCAACATCACCCACCAAAAGATCTACTAACGAATCACCGAATTCCTGACCAGGAAACCATGCATAAATGACAGCCTCAACATCATTGAGCCATGGCATAGACACTGGAGATCCGGCGTTGACAATAACGATGGTGCGCTTGCTAACCTTTGCTACTTCAGAAACCAAATAATCTTGATCACCTGGCAATGCAATTGTGACGCGATCCCATCCCTCGCTTTCCCAGTCGTCGTTTGTACCCACAACGACAATGCTCACATCACACGCAGCAGCAATATTGATTGCTTCAGCCATCATGTTTTCGTTCTCTGGTGGCATTGCGCCAATAGTCAGGCCACTAAGACCTGCACCTGTTGGTGTATGGCGAACTTCCACAACAAACGAAAGAGCTTGACCAGCTTCAAGCGACACAACTGTTGTCACTTCATGCTTGCCCATTCCAAAGAATGACCCTCCTTGGGGAGCATCAGCATTGTCAATGATGACAACTCCATCAAGAATCACTCGCACTGGTGCCACTGATTCAATTCCGAACGTCCATTCACCTGAGACATCAGCAGTCAATTGCGCAGTTAGTCGCGCACCGAATGCAAAATTAGGTTCGCGACGAGTGAGCGGATCTCCGGCCCACAGAAGTCGGAACGTTCCGGTGGTACCAGTTTGTGCCGGTACAGCAGCCGGGTCTTCTAATTCACTTGGCTCAGCAAAGTAATCAAGAACTACGTTTTCCAACAAACGTGAATCAAGTTCAGGCAGCTTCTTATTGATGTTGCATCCTGGTGAATGCTGAATTGTGACTGCATGACTAAGACGTTCGGTAATGGCATCTAGTGGGTGTGACACGCGCGTCGGCGTGACATGTGCACTACCACCGCCTTGCACCATTCCACGTGAGGCATTAGGTCCGATCACTGCAATTGACTTCACTGCAGAAACATCAAGCGGCAAAACTGGAGTGCCCGCAATGCTCTCATTACGCAATAACACCATTGCTGATGATGATGCTCGGCGCAATGTCGCCATGTCATCAGCGTCTGTACGAGAAACCTCGGGCCCAGGCGGCACGTCTGTACCACCAGTACGTTCCATCAGGTTCAAAATATTGCGTGCGCAATCACGAACCAGTTCGGCTGATACTTCGCCCCGTTCTACAGCTGCAACTAGCGCATCTCCGCGATGCAATGTTGGGCCTGGCATCTCAAGGTCTAGCCCAGCAACCACACCTTCAACAGTTGAATGAAGACCGAACCAGTCACTCACGACCATGCCATCGAAGTTCCATTCACCGCGCAACACATCACGTAGCAGCCATGTTGAATCAGCAGCATATGGGCCATTAATGCGGTTATAACTAGTCATGATTGACATGACCTGAGCATCACGTACTGCGTGCTCGAATGGCAACAAGTACATCTCTCGCAATGTGCGCTCATCGATTTGAGAATCAATAGTCATGCGCTCAAATTCAGTGTCGTTACCCACGAAATGTTTGATACAACTGGCGACACCCTGTGACTGCACGCCCCGCACATATTCACGCGCTGTGATTGCAGTGAGGTACGGGTCTTCGCTCATGCATTCGAAGTTGCGGCCTCCGACTGGGGTGCGATGCAAGTTCACTGTTGGAGCAAGGTGAACACGCGCACCTTTTGCCACAACTTCTCTTCCCAGCAACTCACCAATCTCGCGCACTAGCTGCGTATCCCATGACGCGGCAATTGCGGTTCCGCAGGGAACGTTCATAGACGATGGTCCGTCAAATTTGCTTCCGCGAACACCACCAGGGCCATCGCTGACCCGCATCTTTTCTAATCCGATGCGGTCGTTTGGCACTGTGTTCCACATGTTGCGGCCGCCCAGCAACGAGACCTGCTCGGCTAAAGACATCTGGTCGAGAAGTTGTTCTACGTGCTTGCTCATTAGGCAAGATTAGCGGTGATGACTCAGAAAGGCCTTGGTGTGGTTGCGGCCCGAATTAACCATGAAGTCAAGATCAGCCTGTACTAAATCAAATGTGGTGGTGCCCACATAATCGGTGTCAATCGGAACAATGCGGTCACGGTCGCCGAGGCCTTGATTCGCTCGCGTCAGGTCTCGTGTCACCGCTTCCAGCATGTTGAGGGCAAATTCCAACATGTTCTTTGGTGGACGAGCAGGAAAACCTACTAACTGAGTGGTGACATCAAGCCCAATGGACTCAAGGAATGAAAGGACTTCGCCAAAATCAATTGCATCATCGCCTGCGACATTCATGCGATCAAAAATGGCATCGGGTGATGTGGTTCCGAAAATAGTTGTGAGTTCTGCAGAGGTAAGTCCTCCGCTGCTAATTGCTGCGTGCAACTCGGCACGTGTGATGCGCCCGTCTGCGTTGGTATCAAAAACATCAAAATGATCAAGCAGTTTTTGTACTGGCTTTTGCATCTGGTGCCCTTTTGCTTTTTCAATTTCCTTCTCAGTGAATTCAGCGGCAGTTTTTGTGTTTGGACGCGAAGGAGTTGCCTCTTTGTCCATCCATCCGCGCGTGATGTCCGCTTCTTCAGCTGAGACCAACGTGAACCCCAGAGTATGAGGGTTGTTCGGGCTAAAGCGTGACGAACGTGGATAATGCTCACTTGCATGTTCAAGAGGTCGCATGCGGCGCAGGAATGAATCTTTAGTATCCATAGATAGCCACCATCCATCAAAGACGTGAATGGGGTTGTTGCACAACAAGCCTCCATCTACATATACCTCTGGTTCCGAATTCAGAATTTGGCTCAGGCCTGGAATGAGGTTGATCGGCTGCAACATGACCGGTAGCGACATCGACATGCGTGTCGCGACGCGTACTGGCATATTTGGAGTGGTCTTGATGTGGCAATACTCAGTCATCATGCGTGAGACATTTGTAACGGGAATGCATAATTCACGCCCACACCGTTCAAACAATTGCGCAAAGGTTATGTCTGCACTGCCTGTTGTTTCTTCCAAGATTGAACCTAGGAAGTCATACAGTTTTTGCCCCGGGTGCATACCGCGGCGTCGAGCAGCTCGAGCAAAAGATCTGAATTGTCCACCGGAACCATCTTTCGCAACTGATTCAAAATCTGCTGGAACTTTTTCCAACATGTAGTCAGTAGAACATCCTGTTGCCGCAAGCAATGCAAACATGCTTCCCACACTTGTTCCAGCAACTCTCTGAATATTCTGCGGGTAGATGCCTTCTTCTTCTAGAACTTGAAGTGCGCCGATATAGCAATACCCCTTCGCTCCACCTCCTTCAAATGTGAGGTTATGAATGCGCGATGTGCGTTCTGCTTCAGGCAGTGGTTTCTGTGTTGTGATTCGAACCGATTCAATTGGCGGCAGAGGCCGAGGGGCCACGCTTGCCTGCATCATTACCGAGGTGTTCTTTGCCATGGCGAAAAGTGTAGTTACCCGTAGGTGGGTCACTTTCCTGTCTCCCCCGTAGGCTCTTTGAGTGTCTGAATCACCTGAAATCCTGAGCGAAGCGGCCACTCGGCGCACCTTCGCCATCATTTCGCATCCCGATGCCGGAAAGACCACCCTGACCGAGAAGTTCCTCTTATATGCGGGCGCCATTCAGACCGGCGGAGCTGTGAAGGCCCGAGGCGACAGGCGTGCTGCAACCTCTGACTGGATGGCGATGGAACGCCAACGTGGAATTTCTATCTCTTCCACTGTGTTGCAGTTTCCGTATCGCGATTGTGTGTTTAATTTGCTCGATACTCCTGGTCACCGCGACTTTTCTGAAGACACATACCGCGTGTTATCTGCAGTCGACGCCGTCATCATGGTGCTCGATGTTGCAAAAGGAATTGAACCACAGACATTGAAATTGTTTGAAGTGTGTCGCGCACAAAATCTTCCCGTGATTACGTTCTTCAACAAGTACGACAGGCCAGGTCGTGACCCGTTGGAACTGCTCGATGAAGTGGAACAACAAATTGGTTTACGGCCCACTCCTGTCACGTGGCCTGTTGGTCAATCAGGTGATTTCCGTGGTGTGATTGATCGACGCACTGGCGACTTCGTGCGGTTCACTCGTGTTGCACGCGGATCATCGATTGCCCCAGAAGAGATTGTCAGTGCCGAACAAGCAGCTATTGATGAGGGCCCTGCCTGGAAGCAGGCTCTAGATGGATGCGGTCTACTTGACGCGATTGGCGCGGATTTGGATGTCGAGAGCTTCTTGGCGGGCGAAAGCACCCCTGTTTTTGTGGGTTCGGCAATCACCAACTTTGGTGTGCAAATGCTTCTTGACGCAGTGGTCGATTTAGCACCAGCACCTGCACCACGACCAGACGTTGACGGCGATGCTCGCCCATTAGAAGCTGAATTTGCCGCCTTCATTTTCAAGATTCAGGCCAACATGGACCCGAATCACCGCGATCGCATCGCCTTTGCTCGTATTTGTTCAGGCAAGTTTGAACGCGGCATGGATGTTGATTGCGCACGCACCGCAAAAAATGTGGGCACAAAATACGCCACCACAGCATTTGGTTCTGAGCGCGAAACAATTGAAGAGGCATTCCCTGGCGACGTGATTGGCCTAATCAACACATCAGGCTTACAAATTGGTGACACGTTGCACGCAGGTAAAGCTGTTTCGTTCCCAGCATTACCGCGATTTGCACCTGAAGTATTTGCTACCGCTCGCCCACTTGATTCATCTAAGTTCAAACAGTTCCGTCGCGGTATGCAACAGCTTGACGAAGAAGGTGTTGTGCAAGTACTGCGCGATCCAGACATGGGCGATGCTGACCCAGTCCTTGCAGCAGTTGGCCAATTGCAGTTTGAAGTATTGGCTCATCGTTTGCAACACGAGTTCAATGCGCCAGCTGAAATCCTGAATGCCGATTACCAAGCAATTCGCATCACAGACAAAGAATCAATTCCACGCTTACGTGAAATCGGGGGTATTCGTATTCTGCGACGCAGTGACGGAGAACTTGTTGCACTGTTCCAAAGCAAATACAGATTGCAACGTCTTGAAGCGGACGAACCTGCGCTCACACTGATTCCGATTCTTGCGGGCAGTCGGGACTGACATGATTCTGATTGATGCTGAAGGGCTCAAGGCATCTCGTCCTGGTCGTCCCTTGTTCGAAGATGTCTCTATTACGTTGAGCACCGGCGACCGTTTAGGTGTTGTTGGCTTGAACGGTTGCGGTAAAAGCACACTGTTTCGCATTCTGTCTGGCGAACTACGACCTGATGCTGGCGTTGTACGAACTGGACGTGGTGCGCGCATTGGTGTGTTGCCACAATTACCAGTGCTGCCACTTGGAACTGTGCGCGAGGCAGTGGGTGGCGGCTGGCAAGGCGAAGCAATGCTGGACAAATTGGGCATGGGTGACATGACAGATGCCGATACACGTGAATTATCTGGCGGGCAACTAAAGCGCGTTGCGCTGGCGCGTCTTCTTGCTGGCGAATGGGACTGTCTGATTCTTGATGAGCCGACAAACCACTTAGATCTTGATGCAATTGGCTTTCTTGAAGAGACGCTTGCGCGTTTCCCCGGCGGACTAGCAATTGTCACGCACGACCGCCATGTTCTTGACCGTGTCACGAACCGTGTATTGGAAATTGATCGCGGACACGCGTACTTACACATTCCCGCTGGCGAAAACGCAGGTTCCGGGTACGCGGCGTATTTGGCTGCACGTGCCGAACGCGAAGAAAACTCAGCTACTGCTGAGCAAGTGCGAAAGAACGCAGCCAAAAAGGAACTGGCGTGGTTACGTCGCGGTGCACCAGCGCGAACTGCGAAACCGAAAGCACGTATTGCGGCTGCCGAAGCATTAATTGCTAACAAGCCTGATGGCCCAGCACGTCAAGGCGAATTGGGATTAGACCTTGGCAGTAAGCGTCTTGGTTCAAAAGGCATCGAAATGCTCGGCGTTGGCTTCACATGGCCAGATGGTCATGAAGTGCTGCACGCATTTGATCATGCACTAGAACCAGGTGACCGTTTAGGAATTGTTGGGCCAAACGGGGCGGGCAAGAGCACATTGCTCGACATGATTGCAGGGCGCCTCACCCCTACCGTCGGCACTATCGATATTGGGAAAACAGTGTTGGTGGGCTATTACGACCAGTTAGGCAAAGAACTCGACTTATCAAAGCGTGTGCGCGATGTTGTTGCCGGCGACAAGGGCTCTCCTTCAGTAGAAGACCTCAACCTGATGAAGCGATTCTGGTTTGATGGCGATGCACAATTCGCACCATTAAGCACATTGTCAGGTGGAGAACGCCGACGTTTACAATTGTTGCTGACATTGATTGAACAACCCAATGTTCTGTTGTTGGACGAACCGACAAACGACCTTGACCTTGACACTTTGCGTGCACTTGAGGATTATTTGGATGACTGGCCAGGCATTGTTGTCGTTGTCAGTCACGACCGTGCATTTATTGACCGCACTGTGGAAGAGATTTTGGCGCTTGACGGTGAAGGCGGCGCTGCATTGGTGCCTGGTGGAGTTGCAACATGGTTGAAGCAACGATCTGCACGCACCACTACGCCACGTTCTGCACCGAACCAGCGATCATCCTCAACGAAGCCCGCCAAGCAAAAGTCGTCTCGTAGCCCCAGCACGCTGAACAGACTGATTGCGAATGTTGAGAAAGACATGACAAAGCGCACGACGCGCCAGACTGCGTTGTATCAAGATATTGCCGACGCTGGAAACGACCACAAGAAACTTGCCGCGTTGGGCGAAGAGCTTGCTGCACTGCAAACAAC
>CAFBQH010000012.1_pt1 | contig 21502 bp, 14 predicted proteins | sample 7269951 | NCBI WGS metagenome assembly CAFBQH01 (sample SAMEA6814174, study PRJEB35770) | freshwater metagenome | biome: Freshwater; feature: Freshwater reservoir; material: water | place: Czech Republic | collected 2016-11-09 | depth 30m m
ACGGCTCATTTGCCACCATCAAGACCACTGCATCAAGCCCCACTTGGGCTAGCGCTGCTCGTGCTGCTTCCAGGTGCCCATAATGTGGCGGATCAAACGTCCCTCCAAGGATTCCCAATCGGCGGGGCGCAGCACTAGTCACGAGGCGAGTGTAGGAGCAATCAAGCACCAGTCTCTTGCAGAGAAGAAATTTCTTGCTCCGCCTCTAGCAAAGAGACATGAACACTGGTAATGTCTCCAATCCCCCCGACTAGGAGCCCCTCCTTGTTGGTCTCATGTGCCCGATATCACGGAACACATGGGAACAAGCCCTACGAATACACGGTTGAACACTGCATCATGAATGACTCTATTGGTCTCTATCTAAACGACATCGGCAAAGTTGCCCTTCTTACTGCTGAAGACGAGCGCGAGCTCTCTAAGGCCATCGAAGCTGGCCGCGATGCCTCAACACGCCTTGAAGCTGGCGAGCGCGGAGCAGCCCTTCGCCGTGACCTTCGTAATGCAGCTACCGCTAAGGATCGCTTCATCCGCTCGAACCTTCGTCTCGTTGTGTCGATTGCACGTCGTTACCCATTGCCACAGGGCATGGACCTTCTTGACCTCATTCAAGAGGGAAACCTTGGTCTCGAGCATGCAGTTGACAAGTTCGACTGGCGCCGTGGTTTCAAGTTCTCCACCTATGCAACATTCTGGATCCGCCAGGCCATTGGTCGCGCGCTTGACCAGAAGGCCAGCCTCATCCGTATTCCTGGTGATCGTTCAGCCAGCCTTCGTGCAGCATTGCGCCAGGCTTCAGGCGACGGCGAAACACTCGATGCCGGCAACGCAGAACTTCACCGCCTCACCACTCCTGTCTCATTAGACAAAACAGTTGGTGACGATGGCGATGCAACTCTTGGTGACCTCATGGCTAACGGCCAAGGAACACCTGAAGATGCAGTCATGGCAATGGTTGATACCGAACTTCTTGACGAACTTCTTGGCACGCTCGATGATCGCGCCCGTTATGCCGTAGAAGCACGCTTCGGACTTCTTGACGGTGAGCGCAAGAGCTTCCGTGAAGTCGGCGAAGACTTGGGCGTCACAGCCGAAGCTGCTCGTCGCCTTGTGAGCCGTGCTGTTGAAGGCCTGCGTGACGATGCCGAGCGCATCCTCGCGGTCTGACAGTAATTACTTATTAATTCCCATTGCGCTGACCCCTCATTTAGCGCAAGGCTAGGAAACTATGGCTCGTAGCTGGACACCCTCTTCATGGCAATCATGCATTGCTGAACAACAGCCTGAATGGCCAGATACTGCTGCGCGCGAACGCGCCCTTGCTCAGATTGCCGGATTCCCACCCTTGGTCTTTGCTGGCGAAGCACGTTCATTACAGGCATCACTTGCGCAAGTGGCTGCCGGCAACGCTTTCTTGTTGCAAGCCGGCGACTGTGCCGAAAGTTTCGAAGAGTTTTCTGCAAATAACATTCGTGAAAAATTACGCGTCATCTTGCAGATGGCTGTTGTGCTCACGTACTCAATGGGAGTTCCCGTTGTCAAAGTTGGCCGCATGGCCGGACAGTTCGCAAAACCACGCTCATCACCGTTCGAAAAAATTGGTGATCTGGAATTGCCGTCATTCCGTGGACACATTGTTAATGATGTACACCCGAATGCTGAAGCACGTATCCCCGACCCACAACGAATGGTGCAGGCATACCATCAGTCAGCAAGCACACTAAACCTTCTTCGCGCTTTCACTAAGGGCGGATTCGCAGATCTCAATCGAGTGAATGCATGGACACAGGAATTCGTTGCCTCAAGCCCAGAAGGCCAACGCTACGTTGCCCTTTCTGCAGAGATTGAACGTGCACTTGACTTCATGCGCGCGTGCGGCATTGATACAGAGAACTACTCATCGCTACACGAAGTAGATGTCTACACAAGTCACGAAGCATTGCTGCTCGGGTACGAAGAAGCACTCACCCGTCAAGATTCTCTGACTGGCCAGTGGTATGACTGCTCAGCTCACATGTTGTGGATTGGCGAGCGCACTCGTCAACTTGATGGCGCACACGTTGAATTTCTTCGCGGTGTTGGCAACCCCATTGGTTGCAAGGTTGGCCCCACTACTTCTCCTGAATTCGTTCTCGAGCTCTGTGAAGCATTGAACCCAGCACAAGTACCAGGACGCCTTACTCTCATTAGCCGCATGGGTGCAGACAAAGTGGAAGACTCACTTCGTCCGCTTCTTCATGCAGTGCGTGATGCAGGACATCCAGTCGTGTGGGCATGCGACCCGATGCATGGCAACACCTTTACTGCGCCTAATGGTCGCAAGACTCGTCACTTCGAATCAATTGTTGATGAGATCTCTGGTTTCGTTCGTGCCCACAAAGCAGAAGGCACATGGCCAGGCGGAATTCACATTGAGCTCACTGGTGACGATGTCACCGAGTGCACCGGCGGCACAGACGACCTCACTCATGACGACCTTGATGATCGCTACGAGACAATTTGTGACCCACGTCTGAATGCTCGTCAATCACTTGACCTTGCATTCCGAGTAGCCGAACTTATTCGCGACAACGTCTGACATGTCAGCGCTAGATCTGGCCTTTGGCCTTGCCGATGCATGGCCCGTTGCAGAATCATCCATCGCAGTTATCCATGCCGGCGGAACAGAATTCCATGGCGATGAACAACGACGCCAACGTCTTGCTTCTGTCAGTAAGCCCCTCACCGCATGGGCGGTACTGATTGCTGTTGAAGAAGGAAGCATTTCTCTGTCTGATGCAGTGGGACAAACAGGATGCACCGTGGAACACCTTCTTGCCCACGCAGGTGGCTACGGCTTCGACGGAGTGAAGCCACTCAGTCGACCTGGCGTCAAGCGCATCTATTCCAATACTGGGTTTGAAATGTTGGCGGAACATGTCGAACACTCAACTGGTATTGCATTTGTTGAATACATCGATGATGCAGTGTTTGCTCCGCTGGGCATGCACAACACAGCACTCGATGGCTCGTGTGCAAAAGATGTGTTCTCAACAGTGAGTGACATGGTTCTTTTCCTTGAAGAACTTCGCTCCCCCACATTGATCGCACCCGAGACATACCTGCGCGCAATATCTCCAGCCTTTCCCAATCTTGCCGGCGTTGTGCCTGGAATTGGAAGTTTTGATCCGTGCCCATGGGGACTTGGCGTTGAAATACGCGGACATAAAACTCCTCATTGGACCAGCTCTCGAAATTCAGCATCAACCTTTGGTCACTTCGGTGGCATCGGAACATTCATGTGGGTCGACCCAGTCGCAGATGTTGCATGCATCATGATTGCTGAACGAGAAGTTGATGAATGGGGCATGGAATACTGGCCCGCATTCAACGACGCCGTTCTCTCCTGCCTCGGGAGGTAGTCGTGACCTCCCCGAAGAAAACTGGCAATCTCGCCACCTTCACCATGGGTATCGGCCCGTTACTAATTTGCGGATTCAGTGTGCCGATGTCGGTGAGCATGATCTTTCCTGCACTGAGTGACCTGCAAGACAAATACGGCTTCAGTGATGCTGGCCTTGGCTTTATCGCCGCAGCAGGATTCATGGCTTCACTATTGGTATCGCTGTTTGTCGCACCTTTTGCGGACCGCGGTAAACCAAAAAAGTTGGTACTCGTCGCATTGGTTTTAGCATCGCTTGGTTCCACGCTATTTGCATTCGGTAGTTCCTTATGGATGTTTGTGCTTGCCCGCGCAATTTCCGGAGCTGCTCTCGGAACAAGTGGCCCAGCTATCAAAGCAATTGCAGCAAACGTAGACAAGTCACGCGCCGCAGAACGTTTAGGTCGTTTGCGGGGCGTAGAACTTGCGGGGTTCACGGGCGGGCCACTCATTGGCGCAACACTTATTTCACCATTTGGTTTACGCGGAGCATTTCTTGTCTTTGCCGTGTTCGCATTGATTGCGTTTGCCATAGTCGCGCCACGTGATTTGCCATCACTGCCATCCACCGACGAATCAAAGCGACTCAGCATTGAGCTGTTGAAGTACCGCCCTATTCGTGCAGCAGCGCTTGCATCGCTCACATTGTTTATTCCTATTGGCATTTACGATTCGTTATGGGATCGCTACATCACCGATCGTGGCGGTAACAACTTCATGGTCGGCATGACCTTTTTGTTGTACACAATTCCATTCATTCTCCTCGGTGCCAAAGGTGGACGTCTCGCTGATGCGAAAGGTGCAGCCCGCATGACCGTCATCGGCATCTTCATGACCGCACCATTAGTGATGCTGTATGGCTTCTTGCCGAGTGCATTTCTTCTCGTTAGTTTCAGCTTGGTCGAAGGCGTGATTGGTGCACTATCTATTCCTGCCACACAATCACTGATGGCTCAAGTTGCACCGCACGGTCGCGCAAGTGCAGCACAAGGATTAAACGGCACCGGCGACCTCATTGCGGGCTCCATCATGTCGCTCATCGCACCAGTTATTTACGGCTCTCATGGCCCGGGTGCAACATTCACTTTTGCTGCTGTATTGATGGTGATAAGTGGAACGGCGGTGGCCCTCATGTTGAGAACCACCGCCGACTCGCGTTCTGCGACCTAAGTCGCAATTCTTTTGTTGATTATTTAGCTAAGGCGCTCAATGATCATTGCCATACCCTGGCCACCACCGACGCACATGGATTCCATGCCGTAGGTCTTGTCTTCCCACTGAAGACCATTGATGAGGGTTGTCATGATGCGTGCACCAGTCATACCGAATGGGTGACCAAGCGCAATTCCACCACCGTGGATGTTGAGCTTGTCCATTGAAATTCCGAGGTGCTTTGCTGACGGAAGAACCTGTGCAGCGAATGCTTCGTTGATTTCAACAAGATCGATTTGATCGATTGTCATGCCTGCGCGCTTGAGAGCTTGACGGCATGCTTCGATTGGACCAAGGCCCATGATCTCTGGGTTCAAACCAGAAACACCTGATGACACGATGCGAGCAAGTGGCGTAAGGCCAAGCTGCTTTGCGCGAGTGTCGCTCATAACAAGTACTGCAGCAGCACCGTCGTTGAGTGGGCAAGCGTTTCCTGCGGTGACTGAACCGTCTGGGCGGAACACTGGCTTCAACTGTGACGTTGCTTCGTATGTTGTTCCGGCACGAGGACCATCATCTTTTGAAACAACGGTGCCGTCTGGAAGCGTGATCGGCGTGATCTCGCGCTCGAAGAAACCGTTCTCTTGGTGAGCGACAGCCAAGTTGTGTGAACGAACACCGAAGTGGTCCATGTCTTCGCGGCTAACGCCTTCGATCTGAACAACGTTCTCTGCTGTCTGACCCATTGCGATGTATGCGTCTGGCAAACCAGTTGGTGGTGTCCACACTGCAGCTCCACCTTCTGCGCGCGCACGTGTGCGCACTGATGGGTCTTTGAAGATTGCGTTTGGAGCTGAGTCGCTTGCACCTGATGCGTAACGGCTCACTGTCTCAACACCAGCAGCGATGAAACAATCGCCCTCTCCGGCGCGAATGGCGTGTGCAGCCATACGAATGGTCTGCAATGACGATGAGCAGTAACGGTTGACTGTTACTCCAGGAACATCGTCAAGGCCAGCAAGAATTGCGACCATACGACCGATGTTGAATCCACCTTCACCTGCAGGCTGGCCGATTCCCATCATGAGGTCTTCAACATCGGAACCCTTCACTTGAGGAACCTTTGCCATAAGCGCACGCACAATTTGGGCTGCAAGATCATCAGGACGCATGTCCTTGAGCGAACCCTTGTTGGCGCGGCCAATTGGGCTGCGGGCTGTGGCGACAATAACTGCTTCAGGCATGGGGACTCCCTTGTTCGCGGTTCGCGTATCGAACCGACCTCACGAGAGTACTCAACCTCACGGCAAAACCATCCTTCGAACTGAGCGCAGCCTATTTCCGCCGATTAAGGTCAGCGATTATGGATTTCCCCGTTGTCCCACTTGCCGATATCAACCTTTCCTCGCAAGAGTTCTGGGCCATGCCCCGGGACTGGCGTGAAGGCGCCTTCAAAACCCTGCGCGACGAGGCACCATTTCAATTCTTCGACGAATATGTCATGGAAGATTCCCCATTCCCTCCTGGCCGTGGATACCGAGCTCTTACCCGTCACGACGACATCTGGCATGTCAGCCGCAACGCCGCTCAATTCTGCAGCGGCCAAGGCTCAAACATCGGCGACCTGCCTGTTGAACTAAACGAATTCTTCGGCTCAATGATCAACATGGATGACCCGAAACACTTCCGTCTGCGCAGCATTGTGGCAAAAGGATTTGGACCGCGTGAAATTGGTCGCGTTGAGGATCAGGTAAAGATTCGTGCAGCCAAAGTTGTTGACCGTTTACTGTCAGAATTTTCTGAGCGTACGTGTGACTTCGTAGAACAAGTAGCAGCCCCCATGCCATTGCAAATCATTTGCGACATGATGGGCGTTCCCGAATCTGACGAATCAGACATTCTCCGCTGGACTAATACCATCCTCGGTGTAGGCGACCCAGATTTCGTGACGTCATACGAAGACCTCATCACTGTTGGCATGGAAATCTTTGCGTACGCACAAGCACTTGGTGAAGACCGCAAGGCAAACCCTCGCGATGACATTACGAGCGTCATGATGGCTGCCGAAGTGGACGGCGAACGACTCACTGCTCAAGAGTTCGGTTCATTCTTCATTTTGTTGGTCGTTGCCGGTAACGAAACAACTCGTAATGCAATCAGCCATGGCATGAAGTTGCTCACTGATAACCCAGACCAAAAGAAAATCTGGTTCGACGACTTTGATACACACAATCGCACCGCGGTTGAAGAGATCGTTCGCATGGCGACACCAGTTATTCACTTCCGTCGTACCGCACTGCAAGACACCGAAATCAACGGACAAAAGATTCTTGAAGGTGAAAAGGTTGTCATGTTCTATTCGTCTGGAAACCGTGACGAACGCATCTTTGCCAACCCGCACCAATTCAACGTCACTCGTGAGATTGCGCCTGCGCAAATTGGTTTTGGCGCTGGTGGCCCTCACTTCTGCTTAGGTGCAAACCTTGCTCGTCGTGAAGTGTCCGTAATGTTCAATGAAATCGCACGTCGTATGCCAACCCTGCGCGCAGAGGGCGAACCTGCCTACCTGCAGAGTTCGTTCATCAACGGCATCAAGCGCCTTCAGTGCTCCTGGTAACGCGTAATTGGGCAATAGCTTTCACGTGTTCAGTTAATGGGTGCTGCGGATTCAGCCTGTAGCCACTCCAGTGTTCCAGCACACACCGCAGCACTAGTTCGTGGTGCACTAATCGCAGTAGCACCATATGTACCTGACTACGAGAACGATTGGTGAGACCAGCGATGTCTGAAGCCGAATGCTCCCTTGGGCTACGGCCCAAAATACACAAGACATCACTCTCAACACCAGGGCTCAAGACTTTGAAGGGATTGTCATCGCTGACATGTGGAAATCTCATACCACTATGTGTGCATGAAGCAGGACTGTTCGGAAATTCATACATAATCCGCGATCCACTTTCGAAAAAGTGTTCGATTTTCCGAACACTTTTGCTCGGCTGGTTCACTTCCGTTGTAGGAAAAATCGAACGCTATTCCGCGATCATGCGGATATCAGCAACCACTGCGGCGTGATCACTTGGCTGAATGCCGCCTACTGCATCAACTCCTGCAAGCCAAATTCGTGATGGGTTACCAATAGGTCGCGGACGCGGCCACGACACGAAGAGATAATCAAGGCGACGGTTCGGCCACGTTGAATCATCGATGTACGGGTTATCACGACGCCACGTAAAACCTGAGCCTTCTCCCGCAACTTCCCATAGGTCAGTAAAGACAAGTCCTGGTACCGCAGGGGCGCTACGGCCTGTCAACATTCGGATTTCATCAGAGTCAGGAACGGAATTGAAATCTCCCGCCATCAAAACTGGCACGTCCACTTCTGGGTCATTGCGCAATTGGTCAACAATTCCGCTGAGTGCCTCACATTGAGCGATGCGCGTTGCTGATGCATCGAATTTGTGATCAAGGTGAGTACACACGGTCCACCACCGACCAAAAGGCGTCTCAAGTTGTGCAACGACTGCACGACGGTAACTCGGCGCGCCAGTGACGTCGGGAAGTCGATGCACTTCCCACGACACGATTGGCCACTTCGACAAAATGGCATTTCCCAAACTGACACCATTGTCGTACCACGGACCTTCAGTGCGTGCGACATGCATGTTCAGTTCGTCTGCAAGCCATTGCACTTGGTCTAGGCCGCCTTCTTGTGCCCACACCTCTTGCAAGAAAACAATGTCTGCGTCTTCGTTACGCAATGTTGTAAGGATTGCCTCTTGGCGATCGCGCCATGGGCCGAATTGCCACCATAAGTTCCAAGTGAGAATGCGTGCCTCCATGGCGCATACGGTACAACCCCATAGGCGAGACTGGGGACGTGACCGGTTCCTCTCTCTCCCCTCTCGCAGGCGTTTTCGGCGGTGGTGGCCTCTTTGGTATCGGATATGCACTTGGCGTCATTGATGGTCTGCGTGAGCGCGGCATCGACCTCACAGGGTGCCCAATGCTCGGCACCTCCGCTGGTTCCTGGGCAGCAGCCGCGACCGCCTTGTCAGTTCCTTTCGACGATCTAGTGGAACTGCCCGTACCCACCTTTCCGAATCCCCGAGCCGGCGTTCTGGCAGCATCTGCTCGAGAAGTTTTTGGAGAAGCAACTGATCCACACGTGCGAGTTGTTGTCACTGAACTACCCCGATTGAAACGAACAGTTCTGAGCGGAAGTCAACACCCGCTTGCAGATCTTGTAGCTGCATCATCTGCCGTACCTGGTCTCCTTGCGCCACACGTCGTAGCTGGACGCAAATATGTTGACGGAGGCGTCCGTTCAGGCGTCAGTGTCGATCTTGCAGATCCAGCATCGCTCCTTGTCATCATTACGCCATTAGCAGGCGCAATGTTTGGACCATTCGGACGATTCGTTGACAATCGCACAGACGCCGAACAACGAAGTTGGGCAAGTCATAACTTAGGAACTTTTCTTGAATTCTCACCGCGTATTGCAACAGCACACATTGCGACACGTCCACAACATCTGTTTGACAAGTCTCGTGCAATTGATGCGTACCACCACGGTCGTGCTGAAGCTTCTGTGCGATCTATTGCGTAGCAAGACTGGCGCGGAATTCGCCTTCAACAATGAGTGCAGCAATGTCTGGCGATGGTTCGCTCAGTCGTTCGAGTGTGACTCCAATGATGCTGCCATCAAATCGATACACATGCGGGTAGAACCCCACTGGTGCTCCTGTATCCATACCCACATCAAACGATTCACCACTCATTGAAAACACAATGGGCACACTGCGCTCGACATATGTATGTGCCGCTGGAGAACCGTCAACCAACAACACCGCATGGCCACCTGCGCCAAACCCGCCGTCGTACACGAAGTCAACAACTATTTCGTGACTGCCTGGAATGAGTCGAGTTGTTGACTGAGCGATGAAATGATCATGACCCATCCAGTTGTAGTGATACACAGGGCAACCAGCGTCGTCAACGTACAAAGTCCAGCCAGCCATGTTGCCGCCTTGGCACACAATCACGCCGCGTGACCCAGCTTCAGGAACAATTACTTCTGCCGTGATGCGAAACGAACAATTCTTCAGATTCACAACAGATCGTTCTGGCATCCGAATGTGATCTGCCGTATACGTCATCTTTGTGAGGCCGCCAAGATTGTCTGGAGGCACGATGGTCATGCCCAAAGTAGAACCGGGTTCGCGTAATGGATACACGTTGTTGCGCTTGGCTTCTTCGTCAAATATCAGCAACAGTTCTGCGAGCTTTTCTGGAAATTGTTCTGCTAGATCGACACCTTGAGAAAAATCATCTGCAATGTTGTACAGCTCCCATTTTTCCTGTGGGCCATCAAACGGAACCATACCGAAACGGTTCCACGGCACACGACCATGAAAACACGAGGCAATCCACCCATCGTGATAGATCGCACGGTTACCAAACATCTCAAAGTATTGAGTAGTGCGAGTGGATGGTCCATCATTGCCGTCCATTGCGTACAACATGGAAACCCCATCAACGGGCAACTGTTGCAAACCATTCACCGTTGTCGGCATTTCAATGCCAGCGGCAGCAAGCAACGTGGGCATCACATCAACCACGTGGTGAAACTGAGTGCGCAATCCCCCTGCATCAGAGATTCGCTCTGGCCATTGCACGGCCATTGCATTTCGCGTTCCGCCAAAGTGCGATGCCACTTGCTTCATCCACTGGAATGGTGAATCAAGCGCCCACGCCCATGACAGGTTGTAATGATTCTCACATCGAGCAGTTCCGAAATCATCCATGTGCTCAAGCAACCACTCTGGGTCTTCGGGAATTCCGTTCTGAAATGACGGTGCACTCCATGCACCATGCACTGTGCCCTCAGCCGATGCGCCGTTGTCACCAGTGATGTACATAAACAATGTGTTGTCTGCCTCGCCCATTTCCTCTAACGCATCAATGACTCGACCTATTTGCGCATCGGTGTGCGCAAGGAACCCTGCGAACACTTCCATAAGCCTTGATGCCACCGGCTTGTATCGATCTGGATACTCATCCCACGACGGCACCTCATCAGGACGTTCTGTAAGGGCTGTTCCTTCAGGAATAACACCTAGCGCCAACTGACGCTCATAAATTTCTCGACGCAGTTCATCCCATCCCTGATCAAATTGCCCTGTGAATTTCTCAATCCATTCAGGACCCACATGATGAGGGCAGTGCATAGCGCCGGTTGCTATGTAACTAAAGAATGGCTTGTCTGGTTGAGAAGCTTTCTGAATTCGCATCCAGGAAATCGCTTTATCAGCGATGTCCTCTGTCATGTGGTATTCATCGCGACCCTCATATGGCATCACCGGAGTTGTTTGATCAAACATCGGCGGTTCCCATTGGGATGCTTCAGCATTCAAGATGCCATAGAACCGTTCAAATCCAAGCCCGGTCGGCCAACGATCAAATGGGCCAGCAAGAGTTTGTTCCCACAGTGGCGTGAGGTGCCACTTTCCGAATGCGCCTGTTGAGTATCCCGATTGCTTCAGTATCTCAGCGACACTTGCTGCTTCTTTCGGAATAACACTGTCGTATCCGGGAAATGCAATTGCCCCTTCTGGTATTCCGCCCATGTGTACCGTGTGGTGATTGCGCCCCGTCAACATTGCTGCGCGCGTGGGAGAACACAACGCGGTGGTATGAAATTGATTGAAACGCAATCCATGTGCAGCAATTCGATCAAGAGCAGGTGTTGGTACTGGCCCTCCAAACGTTCCACACGTACCAAAACCCACATCATCCAAAAGAATCAGCACGATGTTCGGTGCTCCTGTAGGTGCCTTCGTGATATTCAATGGAGCGGGCGTTGAATCCGCAATGATGTAGCCCTCGTTGCCTTCAAACGGTGCAGTTGGTTGTGGCAGCGACGTTGACATTTCAGCCAGCAAGACCCTTGTTATCGAACGCCATGCGCACGCGATCAACAACTGCATCATCACCTGACACTGTGATTGCACCATCCGCCAATTCTTTGCTCCATGTCATGCGCTCTGACAACAGCCCCATCAAAGTTGCTCGCGACATCTTGACCATGGTCGTGGCTCCCCAACCATCTGTTGGCACCACGACAGAATTTCGAACATGAAGGCCAGCAGTTTCGTCGCCAACAACAAAAGCGATGTGGTGATTGATGCCGGCAATCTTGTCTGGGTCAACTATGACGCGCAATGTGTGAATCAGGCCGACTGCAGATGCTTCTCCGAGGAATTTCGGATTAAAGCCGTGCCTCATAAAGCGATCCATCGGGAATGATCCATCGAGATGACGAGCGCGAGTGATAGCCCAGTTGCGAATATTTGCAGCGGGCGTGCGTTCTGCAATGACGCGTAAACATGCGGCCAACAGATTGCGCTCGTCCTGTGTTGCTCCCTCAGACTTTGCAAGCCATGTACCTAGTTCCGTTGCCCACCGAAGATCATCAGCTGCAAGGGCTGCAGCACACTGTGCCGCAACTTTTGCGCGGCCACCAAACCCAGCAATCAGTTTTTCATACCGTGATTGAGGCTCTTCTGGAAACAACTTTGCTTCATCGCCGTCGAACCATCCGCGCAGTCCCATAAAGATCTGACGCAAGTGGTGTTCGGTGACTCCGTAGCGCTCGCTGGTGAGGTAATCCACGTCATACAGATCAGGCAGTGTGATGCGTGAGGAAATCTCATCTGCCGTCCACCCCTTGTTGATGCCTCGAACTGTCTGGTCCCACATCAACTGGATCGAGTCGCGATATCGGGTCGACTTCTCACGAATATTGTCTTTACCCACTAGGGCGGGGCCATGAGTTGCAACTAAGTATTCAGGCGCCCACTTAATGATGTTGTCAATACCAGGAATCAAGACGCGAGGGTCTCGGTATTCCTCACCACGAATTGCAAACACATTGAATAGCACCGGCCACACAGAGTTATGAACACAGGTGCCAATTGTTGGGAAATAGAAGTTGATTGAGTCATCTGAATCACTTGGTGAATGCAAGTACTGAACCGGTAACCCAGCAACGGTGATAGAGCCTTTGTCTCTCAGGACTTCAGTGACAGGAATGTGCCCGGGCGTAAACGGAGCATGCACAGGATTCTTATAAAAGAAACCAAGCCCAACGTTCACGGTTGCGTCGGGCCCCTCAAGAGGCATCACAATTGCAAACTGCTCAACTAAGCCGCGCGCATACGCAGGAGAAATTTCACCCAAAGTGCGTTCCTTATTGAAAGCAAGTTTCTCATGCCCGTAAATCGGCAGTGGCGACGCGTGGTTACCTTCGTCAAGAATTGCTTTGGTGCCCTCTACATAATGGAAGTGCGTGTAAATGACTGCAGCAATGGGCGCTGACGTGAATTCACGAAGACGGCGCAGTGCTTCACGCATCTCTTCAATTGATTCTCCGGTATCAACCGCAATGATTCCCTCTGGTGCCTCAATAAAGGTTTGGTTCGACAGACCATTGCCCACCAAGCACCAGACACCCGACCGCACTTCATAGAAATCAGCTCGTACGACATCGCTTTGGGCCGCATGGCCTTTATGTACTCGTTGCCCACCTGCGGTGGTAACAACGTTTACCCCTGTTGAATCAAAACTACGTGTCATCTAGACCCCCGCTAACAAACAACAACATCGTGTCACAAACGGTCAATTATGTGAAACTCACTAACGAGATGGGGCTAAAAGTGCGTCTTCAATGACCAGACCCAATTGATGGCTCTTCGTTGATGCAAAAGTTGCTGAGACATGATTCGTGTCCATGTATACAAGGGTTGATCCGATTATTGCCGGACAAAAGGATGTGCCGCAGACCCAGCGCGTGACATCAACATAGGAAAAACCTAACTCGGCTGCAATTGATTTCTCTGTTTGCATGCGTGCACTACGCACGGCCTGTTGACGAGTCCGGCCACACTTTCGAACATCATCAGTGTGTTCTGCAAGACACTGAGGAACGTCAAACCACATCGATGGGATATCTGAGAACAGAACTACCTGTTTGCCAGAATCTTGAAGACGCGTAATCACACGGCGTAGCCCACCCCACCATGAAGTTCCACGTGGCGACAAGCCCTTTCCTGTGACGGAGTCATATTTATTGCTTCCGAGAAAAACAACTTTCAGGTCGCTTGCGATAATTCGTTGAATCGCATTTTCACGCCATTGATCACACTCTCGGTACGTTCGTCCTTTGTATGTGTTGATCGAGACATCTACTGGCGGACACGCTCTCTTCGTCATGACCTCCAATCGCCAACCATTTTCAAATGCTGCTTTTTCAAAACCAGGAAACCATTGACCAATATGGCTATCGCCGAACAATGCAACGCCTATTGCTGATTCCTTTGACCCGTACACACATGGCGGCACTGCAACAGATTCAAACAACGCTAAACATTCATTAGAAAAAACACTTGGCTTATCTTTCGGCGCCTTGATGATTGTCGGTGACAAGTTTGTCGGAATTCTTCGCTCGCGAGAAGCTGCATCAATCACCGAGATTTCGGCGGCATTCGACTGTTCCAATAGCTCCATCGGGGGTTGATGGTAAATAGTTGTGCTGGTGGATGTCACGACAGTGTTGGGAGTGTAGGTATTAGCCGTTGACACCTTTGCTGGCAATTGTGAAAAGCCAATGCCAATGACAACCGCACTAATACCCACAAGAAGGGACAACGCGGGAGAATCAGAGAGTCGCCGATTGCGACGAATGGGGTTTTCAAAGTATCTATACGAAACAGCCGACAACCACAGAGCGATGATTAACAACACACACCTCGACACTGCCGAGGCATGTGGGTGCTTCACCTGGTACAGCACAAGCAATGGCCAATGCCATAAATACAACGAATACGAACGAGCCCCTACCCACTGAAACACTTGCCACTGCAACATTTTCAAAGGTCCGTTAGTGATTCCAATCGACATCAGCACCATCACCGTGCACGCAGTCGGCACGATATAGACCCAGCCTGGAAACTGAGAAGCATCTGTCAATACCAGCGCAGAAACAAAAATACCTGCGAGCCCTATCCATCCGGCTGTCGCTCTTATCCGTATCGCCGCGATCGGCCGAATGGACATCAATGTCACCAGAACAGCACCAGCTGCTAATTCAAATGCGCGTGTTGGTAGCAAAAAATATGCCTCAACCGGACGCCGCGGGGTGACATAGATGCTGTACCCGAAACTTCCAAGGCCTATCAGGCATGCACTGATGAGCACTGCACGTTTACGGCCGATGCGCCACGCAATCGCAACAAGTAACGGCCATACAAAATAGAACTGTTCCTCAACAGCAAGTGACCACCAGTGCTGCAAAGGTGATGGCGCAGCATTCTGTGCCATGTAGTCAACGCCAACATCAACAAAGTGAACGTTGGCCAGAAATAGCGACGCCCATAGGCCATCTGTACGAACCGATGCAAAGGCCAACGGATTCATGATCAGCCATGACGCAACCAGCGTGGTTGACAACACCAAACCAGCTGCCGGTAGCAGCCTACGAAATCGACGAGCGTAGAACCGTCGGAACGAAGCGTGATGTTCTTCGTGATCTGAAAGCAGTAGTCCGGTTATTAAAAAACCAGAGACCACGAAGAAGACATCGACTCCAATGAATCCACCGCGAAAGAATAAATCCGCATGGTAGATAACAACTATCGCAACAGCTATTGCCCGCAGGCCTTCAATCTCGCTACTTTTTTGTCCTGATGTAATTACACCTGCACGAACAGAAGTCATGGATGAGTGTGGTGAGTCACAGACGTACGGTGACGCTGCGACTCACCTAATCAGCTACAACCGCTGGTGGAACCACATGATGGGCACGCGTGGCATGAACCGGCGCGCTGCATCTGTACACCACACATCATGCACATTGGTGCATCACTATGACGGGCGATTCCGTTGGGGTTTGAATGATCAGACAGGGGCGCTGTTGGGGCGATTCCCATCTCAATTTGTGTTACCAACTCTGATACTGACTGCACTGACTTTGGATCAGTAGCAAGTTCAGTGCCATTGGTGGTTTCGATGACTGATTCTTCAACACCAGGAAGTGTTGGCTGAATGCGCTCATCACGAGTGAAGATGCCAAGTTCGGCACGCTCGTCGTATGTCATGTATTCAAGTGCCAAGCGACGGAACAAGTAGTCCATGATTGATGAAGCCATACGAATGTCTGGATCATCTGTCATACCTGCTGGTTCAAAGCGCATATTGGTGAAGGCTTCAACGAATGCACGCATTGGCACGCCGTACTGCAGGCCATACGAGATGGACTTAGCAAACGCATCCATGATGCCTGACAAGGTGGAACCTTGCTTTGACACTGTGAGGAACAGTTCGCCTGGGCGGCCATCTTCGTATTCACCGATGTTTGCGAAACCTTTGCAGTCAGCAACACGGAACTCGAATGTGCGACCACGACGTGAACGTGGCAACTTCTGACGTACTGGCTGAGTAACGATCTTTTCTACAACGCGCTCAATAACCGTGGTGACTGCATCTGCCTTTTCAGCATCTGTTGAATCATCATCTTTCTTTGCGGTGCTGAGTGGTTGGCCCACCTTGCAGTTGTCGCGGTAGATAGCTACAGCCTTGATGCCAAGTTCCCATGACAACATGTGCAACTTTTCAATGTCTTCAACTGTTGCCTCTTCAGGCATGTTGACGGTCTTTGAAATTGCACCGGACAAGAATGGTTGCACTGCACCCATCATGCGCACGTGGCCTTCGTAATGGATTGTGTTGTCACCCATTGAGCAGGCAAACACGCTGAGGTGACTTGACTCGATATGTGGAGCTCCCAAGATTGACTTGTTTACATCGATGTACGCAACGATGTCGTCTACTTGCTGAGTGTTGTAACCCAAACGGCGAAGTGCACGAGGAATGGTTTGGTTCACGATGCTCATTGAGCCGCCACCAACCATCTTTTTGAACTTCACAAGGCCAAGGTCTGGCTCGACACCAGTGGTGTCACAGTCCATCATGAGGCCAATTGTGCCGGTAGGTGCAAGCACTGTGGCTTGTGAGTTACGAACGCCGTATTCTTCGCCATCGCGAACAGCTGCATCCCACGATTCCATACCTGCGTACAAAAGATCATCTTGTACATCAGACATGTTCAAGATTTCTCCGTGTGCATCACGATGCATACGCAATACGTTCAGCATGTACTTTTCGTTCTCAGCAAAACCAGAGAACGGCCCCATACGGCTTGCAGTGCGAGCACTTGTTGCATACGCGTGACCTGTCATGAGTGATGTGAGAGCTGCTGCCCATGCACGACCACCATCTGAGTCGTATGCCATACCGAGTGCCATCAGCAATGCGCCAAGGTTTGCATAACCAAGACCAAGCTGACGGAACTTGCGGCTGTTTTCGCCAATCATTTCTGTTGGGTAGTCAGCGCGACCGACAAGGATCTCCTGCGCGGTGAACATGACTTCGATTGCGTGGCGGTATGCCTCAACATCGAAGCGATCGTTGTCATCAAGGAACTTCAACAAGTTCAACGAGGACAAGTTGCATGCTGAGTTGTCGATGTGCATGTATTCAGAACATGGGTTCGAGCCGTTGATGCGACCTGTTGCATGAGCTGTGTGCCACTTGTTAATTGTGGTGTCGAACTGAAGACCAGGGTCTGCACATTCCCATGACGCTTCTGCAATTTGGCGCCATAGATCGCGTGCACGAATAGTGCGTACCGCACTGCCGTCTGTGACTGCATTGAAATTCCAATCGCGGTCTTCTTTGACTGCGTGCATGAACTCATCAGTAACGCGTACTGAGTTGTTTGCATTTTGGTACTGAACACTGAACGAATCAGCACCATCAAGATCCATGTCGAAACCAGCATCACGAAGTACGCGAGCCTTGCGCTCTTCTTTTACTTTGCACCAGATGAACTCTTCAACATCAGGGTGATCAGCATTCAAGATGACCATCTTTGCGGCACGACGAGTCTTGCCACCTGACTTGATTGTTCCGGCAGATGCATCAGCACCACGCATGAATGACACTGGGCCAGATGCTGTGCCTCCACCTTCGAGGTGTTCAACACTTGAACGAATCTTTGACAAGTTGATACCTGAACCAGAACCACCCTTGAAGATGGTTCCTTCTTCGCGGTACCAGTTGAGAATGGCTGACATCTTGTCTTCAACAGCAAGGATGAAACATGCACTTGCCTGCTGAGGCACGCCCTTCACACCAATGTTGAACCAGACAGGGCTGTTGAAAGCCGCACGCTGAGTGACGAGGATGTACTTCAGTTCCGCACGGAACGCTTCAGCTTCTTCTTGATCTGCGAAGTAGCCGCCTTCAATTCCCCATGTGGAGATGGTGTCTGCAACGCGGTCAATCACTTGGCGAACTGAGTGTTCACGCTCTGGTGTGTTAGGAGTTCCGCGGAAGTACTTCTGAGTAACGATGTTTGTTGAGTTGAGCGACCATTCCATGGGGAACTCGACACCCAATTGCTCGAAAGCAACGGTTCCGTCACGCCAGTTGGTGATACGTGAGTCACGCACTTCCCATGCCACTTCGTCATATGGATGCACCCCAGGTGTGGTGAAAAATCGGCCGATTCCTATAGAAAGTCGATCTGGTGCAAGTGACATGGCTACTCCTGTATGTAAGTGTTCGAAAGACGAGGTCTGTTGAGATTAGCCCACACCACTAGATGTTGTGGGTGACCCCCTCCCACAGGCAGTTTTGCTACAAGTGGTTGTGAGATTACAGCACTGTAATTACCTCGTGTCAATGACCCTCGAGAAAAACCTTGCTGCAGTGCGGTTGCGGCGCCCACGAGAAGGTCTGAGACCAATGGTCTCTGGACGGCCACCAGGTGGTGTCGCCCTCATCCGCTCGTGAATCGCCGCCACCGACCACCCTTTGAACCTACGGGCATTGCCCTGTGGATTGGAAGTGGACAGGGGTGTGAATTTCCGATTCTTTCTGGGGAAAGTCGCTATTTATCAGGGGATGACGCTGTGCACTACCTGTGCACAACTCTCCCCTCCTGTGGACAATGCTGACTACGCGAGCACTAATTCGACTGTGACGGGAATGCCACTCAAAATCGCGTTACCAGACAAAGGATCGAGCAGTTGGTCATCGGTGAGAATGTTTGAGTTCACGCCAGCCTTTTCTGCAGCAACTGCCATCTGTGTGCCAGGAACACCGTGGCCCCATCCGTGAGGGACACTGACAACGCCAGGACGCACAGCATCAGTTACTTCAGCTGGCACCACAATTGCGCCGACACGGCTTGCAATGCGTAACGGAGAACCAGTGATGACACCAAGACGTGCAGCGTCATCTGGATGAATCTGCGCAGTACACGCAAGTGCACCTTTTGTCAGAACTTTGATGTTGTGCATCCATGAGTTGTTTGACTTCAACTCACGACGACCGACTAACAACATTTGATCAACATCAACTAACGCAATTGACGCTTCAAGACGTTGCAAATCATCGATAAATACTTGTGGCGATAACTCAATGCAACCACTCGGAGTGCGAAGCATGTCTGGCAAGCGTGGCTCAAGCGGCCCCAAGTCAATTCCGTGCGGATTATCAATCAACATGTCAAGCGACAAACCCTCTGGCACTGCACCAAACGCAGAACCGTACGGACCGGTTTGAATGATTAAGTCGAGACTACGTGCAGTGCCGCGTCGTCCTTTTGCATTCAGTGCATCGAGAATCTCTTGTGCATCACGTCCAAAAATTGGTGACGATGAATTAGCAACAGCGGACATGACGGCAGCATTTATTGATTGATCATCTAATACTTCAGGATCACAATCAGCACCGAGACCCTGGAATATTCCGGCCAACTTCAACAAGATGTCTGCTTCATCAGGGGTGGAAGGATCACGCGCCAACACGGGTTCGCTGTAGTTCGCAACATTGCGCACTGCATACAAATACAAACCGACGTCGTAGTGATCTTTCTCTAAAGAAGAGGGCGCAGGAAGAATGACATCTGCATGGCGTGTTGTTTCATTGACGTAAATATCAATCGACACCATGAATTCAAGTTCAGCTAACGCCGCATCTAGTTGCTGTGAATGGGGCGTTGACAACACCGGATTGCCTGCAACTGTGACCATGCCACGAATCTGATTTTCACCAGGAGTGATGATTTCTTCTGCCATTGCAGCAACGGGATACTCGCCCAATACTTCTGCCCGGTTGCTGACACGACTATGCCCGCGACCCATTGCAAAACCTTTGCCTTTGCCGCCTTGGCCACGCGTCGTGGCGCCACCCGTGGCTGGTGTCGTAAACATCGAGCCGCCGCGCTTATCAATGTTGCCGGTGATTACATTGATTGCCTCAATCAACCACGCACATGTGGTTCCGAATTCCACTGTGTTCACACCAATGCGTCCGTACACCGCTGCTGTTTTTGCGCCTGCAAGTTCACGTGCAAGCCGCACAGTGGTTTCAGCAGGAACTCCCGTTGCCACAGCAACAGCTTCCGGAGTAAACGGAGCAACGGCTGCTGCGAATTCATCGAGTCCGTTCAAGAGCGACATGATTCGTGGTTCAATCTTCACCAAGTTCTCGGCAAACATCACGTTGGCCATAGCTGCTAAGAACAATCCATCAGTGCCGGGCCGAATTGATACCCATTCATCTGACGCTTCCACAGTGCGTGTGCGGCGAGGGTCGACCACAACAATTTTTCCGCCACGCTCACGAATACGTTCCATGCGACCAGGGAAATCTGGTGCTGTACACAAGCTTCCGTTAGATGCATGAGGGTTTGCGCCCAACATCATCAGATAGTCAGTGTGATCAAGGTCAGGAACCGAAATACTTTGCGCGGTTCCGAACATGTACCCACCTGTCACATGCTTTGGCACTTGGTCAACTGTTGATGCACTAAACACATTTCGTGTTCCCATTGAACGCAACATGGTTGCACTGAACATTTGCGGGCCAAGGTTGTGTGCATTCGGGTTTCCCAAATACGCAGACAGCGCACCGCGACCATGTCGTTCGATAACACCGGCAAAACCATCGGCCACAATTTTCCAGGCTTCGCCCCATGACACTTCAACGTGCTTTCCGTCGCGCTTGACCATTGGCATCCGCAGCCTGTCGGGGTCTTCATGTAACTGCTTCAACGTGCTGCCCTTTGGGCAAATGAACCCGTGACTAAAGACGTCCTTTTGGTCGCCACGAATTCGCACGACTTGTTCTTGCGGGTTCACTGAAATCTCTAAGCCACATGTGGCCTCACAGAGTGGACAGGTGCGAAATACTGTGCGATTAGCGGTATCGGTCATTCCCTAGATTGCCACGCCAGCCACTGCGAACTCGCAGTGTTCGTACACTGTGAGAATGACGAGCCCGTTGCACAGTGTTGAGATCTGCATGATCTCCACCCCAGATGGCGTCATTGACGTCAACGGACGCTCACGACCTCTTGGTGGACCAGCAGACCAGGCTCGGCTCATTGCGCTGCGAAACACTGCTGCAGTCGTCATGGTGGGTGCCGGCACAGCTCGCACCGAGAACTATGGGCCGCCAAGCAAAGCCGGCCTGCGCATTGCAGTTGTGACAAAGACCTGTGCGCTCGATTTCGATTCGCCACTCTTTACGTCTGGCGCCGGATTCGTGGCCACCACCATGTCTGCACCCGCCCTCACCGTCGACACAGTGCGCGCAGGCGACCCCGATGTCGACATGGCAGGAATCATTGCCCAATTGCCCCACGGCGTTGTTCATGTCGAAGGCGGACCCATGCTGAACGCGGCACTGTTCAATGCTGATTGTGTTGATGCAATCAACCTGACTGTGTCTCCACGCCTTGGCGGTTTTCGAGCACCATCACTGAGTCAAGCACCGCACGCATTACGACAATTCACCTGCGTA
>CAFBQH010000014.1_pt1 | contig 21090 bp, 24 predicted proteins | sample 7269951 | NCBI WGS metagenome assembly CAFBQH01 (sample SAMEA6814174, study PRJEB35770) | freshwater metagenome | biome: Freshwater; feature: Freshwater reservoir; material: water | place: Czech Republic | collected 2016-11-09 | depth 30m m
CCAAAGTCTTTGACATCAAGGTTGCGCTTAAACATTGATTCAACAAGATCACCAAGTGGAGCCATGACTGCGATAACGATTGTCAGGGCAATCCATTCGCCCATGGAATTCCATGTGCCGTTCTGGGATCCGAAGACAACGACTGCGACAAGAGTTGCGACTGCACCACCGATTGCGCCTTCAATGGTCTTGTTTGGGCTGATCCATTCACGCAATGGTGTCTTACCAATAGATGCGCCAATAAATAGTCCGCCGACGTCATTGGCGATAACACCAACAACAATCATGAACAATGTGTCAGTACCGACATGCGCAAGGCCGCCGTTCACTGAGTATCGCAAGATCAATGCTGCAAATGAACCAAGTAAGCCGATCCATGTCATTGCCATATTTGTAATGGCAACGTTTGGCATTGGTCCACTGTGAACACTGCTGCTACCTATGAATCCGATTGAAGTTGCGAGGAATCCGAATGCAAACACAAGTGGCAACGAGGCATCGCCGATCCAATACGCAGCAATGGGTGCAGCAACACATGTGGCTAAGCCTGCAAAAGTTGCTGGCCTGTAACCCTTTTCGGTGACTTTGCTAAAGAACTCGACAGCAGCGAGTCCGACAACTGCAACAACAATGAGCATGACTGCTGCTGGACGCCACACGATGGCTCCGAGAAATACTGCAAGCAAAATGAGTCCGGTTGTAACTGCAGTTGGCATGTCGCGACCAGTTCCCCCACCAGCACCGCGAGGGCCGGAGCGACGAACTTGTGGTGCGCGACCACTGCGAGGAATACCACCTGTGATGTCACGCGATGGATCCATTCCGAAATCTGCAGTGACGTCACGCGATGCACGACGTCGTTCATCTGTTGGGTCAGTACCAATGGTGATGTGGTCAGGACGACGCGTTGGCTCACTTGGCTCTTGGAATGTTCCCCACACGTCTGTGTCGTCTTCGACTGATGGCAGTTCTCCAGTTGCAGGTTCGGTCCAATGCGGAAGGTTGCCGGTGTCGGCGTCTCCGAAACTAAGAATCGGTTCGGCTGTTGAGTCCTCTGCGAATTGCACAGTCCCGAAATCGGAACCAAAGTCAGTTCCGTACCCCGAGGAGTCGTTGCTATCGGTGTTGTCTCGGCGGCGCCAAATGTCGTCACTCATGTTGTTCCCCTTTCGGGCGTTCGTTGACAACCATAGTTGCCATCGTTTCTATACCTCGAGCAGCTCATGTTCCTTGCGGGCAAATGCTTTTTCGATGTGTTCTATGTGCTCTTGGGTCAACTTATCGAGGTCCTTTTCAGCACGTTCCAATTCATCTTTCGATATCTCGGAATTTTTCTCGGCAGCTTCCATTTGCTTTCGGATATCACGACGGATGTTTCGGACAGCTATTCGGCCGTCTTCTGTCATGTTCTTTACAATTTTGACATATTCCTTACGGCGCTCTTCGGTAAGCACGGGAATAGAAAGCCTGATGACGACTCCGTCGTTTGAGGGGTTCAGACCCAGATCGCTTTCGCGAATGGCCTTTTCAATAGCGCCAAGGGAACCACGGTCATGAGGCTTGACCACCAAGGTGCGAGCCTCAGGAACCTGAAATCCAGCCAACTGCTGGAGAGGCACAGTTGATCCGTAGTACTCGACTAACAGTTTTTCTACAAGGCTTGGGCTAGCGCGACCAGTTCGGACAGACGAAAACTGGGATTGGACATGCTCTACTGCTCGTTCCATCTTGTCGATGGCTTCGAGGGTGGCGTCTTCGATCACCCGACCAGCGTACCTATTTGTTCGCCTCGGAGAATGGACTTGACGTTGCCACGAGCCAGAAGGTCAAACACAACGATTGGAAGGTTCTTATCCATGCAAAAGGTAATCGCGGTCGAATCCATGACTTTCAGGCCTTTGGTGATGACATCCATGTGGCTGATCCGGTCGTATCGAGTGGCAGTTTTATCAATCTTCGGGTCTGCGGTGTACACCCCATCAACTCCGGAGTGAGTGCCCTTCAGAATTACTTGCGCTTCAATTTCTGCAGCGCGCAGAGCAGCAGCTGTGTCAGTGGTGAAAAAAGGGTTACCAGTACCGCCAGCAAGAATGACAACGCGGCCCTTTTCCAGGTGACGCTCTGCACGACGGCGAATGTACGGCTCAGCGATCTTTGGCATTTCAATTGCGCTCATCACGCGAGAATGTTGACCCGCACGCTCGAGAGCATCTTGCAATGCAAGACCGTTCATCACTGTTGCCAGCATTCCCATGTAGTCCGCTTGCGCTTGATCCATTCCTTGACCAGCACCTTTGATGCCGCGCCAGAAGTTTCCGCCACCAACAACAATTGCAATGTCAGTGCCTAGCTCCTCACGAGCTTCGCGAACTTCTTCAGCAACTTGAGTCAGGACATTGTTGTCAAGACCAAAACCCGACGGCTCTGCAAGCGCTTCGCCCGAAAGCTTCAACACAATGCGTGACCATGCGGGCCGAGTTGACATGTCAGCCGATCTCGACCTGTGCGAAACGCACGATCTGGGCAGAGCCGATGAACTGAGCAATGCTGAGTTTGTCGTCTTTTGCGTATGGCTGTTCAAGTAAGCAAATGTCCTTGAAGAAACCGTTCACTCGGCCTTCAACAACTTTGGCAATTGCTTGTTCAGGCTTTCCTTCGTTACGAGTAACGATTTCAAGCGTGGCGCGCTCTTTTTCTACAACGTCTGCGGGCACATCTTCACGTCGCAAATACTTTGGGCGTGCAAATGCAATGTGCACCGCAACGTCATGAGCGATCTCTTGAGTTGCACCGGACATCTCGACAATTACGCCGTTGACTCCACGACCACCTTGAATGTGGCTGTATGAATCAAGAACGTTGCCGCTTGCAGCTTCAAAACGAATGGTCTCGCCAACTTCAATCTTTTCTTTCAAAACGATTTTTAAATCATCAATTTTGGCGGAGTGATCTGCAAGGCCTGCTTCACCTTTTTCTAGAACTGATGCAGCCAATGCATCTGCGGCTTCTTTGAAGCCATCGCTTGAGGCAACGAAGTCAGTTTCGCACTTCAATTTGATGATCGAAGCGCGTGCTGGCTCAACGATGATTGAAACGACGCCTTGTGCATTTTCGCGATCATCGCGCTTTGCACTTGCTGCAAGACCCTTTTCGCGCAGCCACTGCTTTGCGGCTTCAACATCGCCGCCATTTTCTTCAAGCGCTTTCTTGCAATCCATCATTCCGGCGCCAGTTGTCTGACGAAGGCTCTGTACGTCTTTAGCTGTATATGACATGACTACTCCGCTGCTGGTTGATCGGTTGGCTTCTGCGCTGACAAACGTGCTTCACGTGATGCTTGAGCTTCGGCAGCCTGACGACGGGCGTCTGCTTGCTGAGCTTCGAACACCGCATTTTCTTCAGCTGTGCGCTCGACAGCAACAACTTCAGTAGCGGCTGCTGCTGGGTTGCGCTTCTGAGCAATGAAACGTCCTTCAATAATTGCTTCAGCGATAACGCGGGTCAAAAGGTCGTTTGAACGAATTGCATCATCATTTCCAGGAATTGGGAATTGAATGAGGTCAGGGTCAACGTTTGAGTCAACAACTGCAATTACAGGAATGCCCAACTTGTTAGCTTCTGTCACTGCAATGTGCTCTTTGACTGTGTCAAGCACAAAAATTGCATCTGGACGGCGAGCCAAGTGAGAGATACCTGAAAGGTTCTTCTGCAATTTGTCTAGCTCACGAGTAAGAAGAAGTGCTTCTTTCTTTGGCATTGCTTCAAACTCGCCTGAAGCCATCATGCGCTCGTACTCTTGCATTTTTGCAACGCGCTTTGAGATGGTTTCGAAGTTGGTAAGCATTCCGCCCAACCAACGCTCGTTCACGTAGTACATGCCGCTTTTCTCGGCGTAGCTACGGATGGGATCTTGTGCCTGCTTCTTTGTTCCGACGAACAAAACAGTTCCGCCGTTAGCGACAAGGTCGCGAACGAATGCGTAGGCAACCTCAATACGCTCAAGCGTTTGATCGAGGTTGATGATGTGGATTCCGTTGCGCTCACCAAAAATGAATTGCTTCATCTTCGGATTCCAGCGACGGGTCTGGTGACCAAAGTGCACACCAGCTTCGAGCATTTGACGCATTGATACGACAGCCATGATTTTCTCCTTCTGCGGTTTTCCACACACTGATCCGACGCCGAAGCGACCGCAGATGGCCAGTGTGCAAGGTATTTGCTTGGAACATCAGGCACGGAAATGCGCCTGTTGAACTCTGAAAGCCTATCGGGGACTGGTCATTGACCCACAATGACCTTTCCCCGGCCCACGAGACGAATGGCCCCAAAACCCAAGAACCTCAAGGGATTCACATATTGGCCCCGCAACCGCACCCCCAAGTACAACTGTTGACCGCTCACCCCAAGCGGGTCGCCAGCTTTCACCTCGGCGCCAAGCACCGCCTCTGACTGGGTCAATTGCCCATAGGTGATTTTTGCTCCCCCGCCAATGTCTTCGACCACGTACAACACATTGGCAACTTTCCCGACAAAGACAATTGTTCCTGCAGTCACTGCTCGCACTGGTGACAGCGCGGTGGTTGCAATAGTGACACCACGATGACCGACGCATCGTTGACACGCAGGAGCCCGAAACCCATCGATCACTGTTCCGTGAACCGGAGGCACTGGTGCAGTCACTGCAAGGAGAGCTGCGACAAAGCGAGAGGCAATAACAAACGACACACCTGCGATGTGTGACTGAAATTGAAGATGTGGAAAGTCAGCCCATACCGGCAGCAGCAAGACGCGAGCGCAATTGCAATACAGCCTTAGTGTGAATTTGAGAGATACGACTTTCGGTGACACCAAGAGCTTCACCAATTTCGGACAGTGTTAGTCCATCGTCGTAATACAAGATCAAAATTGCTTGTTCACGTTCGGGCAGTTTTGATATTTCTTCGCGCATTGCTGAACGTAGTTCACCATCTTCCATGGCTCGGCCTGGTTGTAAGTGCGCATCCGCTTCCGCTGGTGTTGAGTCAAGCGCAATGTGATCAAGTGGTCCGACTGAACCAGCTGCAATATCTGACAGCCACTTTTCAAGTTCCTCGGTACTGATGGAAAGCTCTGACGCTATTTCTTCATCTGTTGGTGAGCGACCATGTTGATGTTCAAGAACTGCAATGGCATCTTGTACTGAGCGCGACCGTGAACGAACAGAACGCGGCACCCAATCAAGCGCACGAAGTCCGTCAAGAATTGCTCCCCTGATTCGAGGGATTGCATACGTCTCAAATTTTGCGCCATTCGCCGGGTCGAACTTGTCAATGGCATTCATGAGCCCGAACACACCAGCACTCACTAAGTCGCCTGTATCAACAGTGCGAGGCAAGCCAGCAGAAAGACGACCTGCAACAAACTTCACCAATGATGCGTAGTGCACCACTAGCCAATCACGAGCCGTTGCTTCACCCGATGCATGCCACGCATCCCATGCTGAATCAATGGTGTACCGAAGTGGACGAGCGTTCATGCGCGCGGATGAGATTCTGAATACACCAAGCGAAGTCGCTCTTTGCTGACGTGGGTATATCTCTGCGTCGTGGAGGCATCGCTATGCCCCAACAGTTCTTGAATAGAACGGGTGTCAGCGCCGTTATCCATGAGATGAGTAGCAAAAGAATGACGAAGAGCGTGCGGATGCGTGCCACCTGGAATATCAGCTCGAAGACACGCCTCATCTAAAAGGCGAGCACAATCACGTCGGCTCAGCCCATTACCGCGAGCAGATAACACCAGAAATGATCCGGTCGATTCACCAGCCACTTCGTGACGAATAGCTAACCAACGGGCAATTGCTTCAGTTGCGGGAACACTGAGTGGAACCATTCGTTCTTTTGATCCCTTACCCATGACGCGCAGTGACGACTTATCTGACGACACACTCTGCAAGGTCAGCGAACACACCTCGGACACACGCAGTCCGCTGCCATACAAAATTTCAAGCACCACTCGATCGCGTGCTCTGCGCCATTCGGGTGCTTCAGCATCTTCGGTTGATACAAGACGAGCAACTGTCTCTGCGTCAAGTGGGCGCGGAAGGCGACCCTTGACTGTTGGCGTATGCACAGCTTCGGTGGGATCTAATTTTGCAGTGCCTGTACGAATGGCCCACCCGAAATATCGACGAAGTGCTGCAACTCGCCGTGCGATGGTGCGAGACGTTGCACCTCTGTCATGCAGCAACGCTAAATATTCGCGAACATGTTCCTTTTCTACGCTGTTTGGAACAACGAGAGGTGCCGAATCAAGCAACCACTCAGCAAATAACTCAACGTCACGACGATACGCAGCACGAGTATTTGCAGCAGATGCTGTTAACGATGATTCAAATTGTGCGATCGCCCATTTTTTAAGACGACGATTACGAACGACACAATCACCTTTGAGACTGTTGCTAGTGGATGCCCGACATTCACCACATGACGACGCGTGAGATGGCTTACATCCACGCATCGGATTCGTGAACGGTTCGGAGCCACGCGGAGTTTTCATGTTGCGAACACACCAAGAAAAATACGAAGAGAGCGTAGAGATCCGTTGTTCAACCGTTTCAACGGAATAGCCAGAATCTTCCAAGTGCTCCACATAATCAGACAGCATGCGTTCAGTGACAGATGTCGGACCAGTCGCCTTACGACGCATGAAAAAAACTGCACCATGTGTGATGTCTGCTAGTCGACCTTCACGAACTGATTCAGAGACTGCAAGGGTCTTGAGATAGCGCGACAGTTCAAATTGGTCCAGCCCGGCGGCTTGGACGCGTGACTGTGCAACGGCGCTCATGTATCTAACGGTACCCCTCCACCGCTATGGCACGAGTGCCTCCCACCATCCGTTCGTATTTGCCACCCATCCTTTGGCTTCCAGCCGACCAAGAACCACCGCCACACGCACCACGGAAACCGCAGCATGAAGAGCGATTTCATCAATGCTGCGTGGCACCGTGCCCATCGTTGTGATGATGTGGCGTTCGTCTTCAAGAAGTGCCGGTCTTCCCTCGCACCAATCGGTCATGTGGCGATGGTCAAGCCCGAGAGCAACGAGCACATCAGTGACATCAGTAACGGGGCCGCACCCGTCGCGAAGCAAATTGTTGGTGCCTTCACAAGGTGCGATACCAGGAGCACCAGGCACCGCAAGAACAGTGATGTCTCGTTTCATCGCTTCGCGAACCGTGATCATGGAACCACCCGTTGCACGTGACTCGACGACAACAAGCACCTCGCTAAGAGCCGCCAGAATTCGGTTGCGCATCGGAAAGCGATGGGGCTCTGGCGCAGTGCCGGGCGGACTTTCACTCACTAATAAGCCACGTCGTCCCATCTCGCCCCAAATGCGTTCGTGTTCGGGCGGATACACAGTGTCAAGACCCGACGCAACAATTGCAATTGGTGGACACCCATCTTCAGCGCTGAGCGACAATGCACCAACATGTGATTCAACATCAATTCCGCGCGCCAAACCAGAGACCACGCTGACACCAGAGGCCGATAACTGTTTTCCTAAGCGTTGCGCAAAATACTTTCCGCGCTGGGTGGCATGGCGCGTGCCAATGACCCCGACACGACGATGATGGAACGCCCCAGCATCACCAATCATGAACAGAACTCCTGGAGCCGCTGGATCAGCAAGCAATGACGGCGGATACGGGGCATCTCGCATCGAAACCACTGTTATTGAATGATCAAGACACGCTTCAGCCGTTGCCACCAATTGTGATTCGTTCACGTTGTGCCATGCGCGCCATACAGAATCACTGATACCTATGAGTGGTCGTTCTTTTGCTTGCAGCATTTCCCACACACGTGCCGGGGTATCAAGATTGATTAATCGCCGCAGACGAAGAGGAGTCTGTAGTGGCAAGGCAGCAAGTGCTGCGCTATAGGTCCACTGAGGATATTTATGGGTCATCATTAGTGACGCTCCACAGTTGTTGCAATAGGAACGCGCATGCTGAGCGCAGCTTCAACCCAATCGGTTGTAATGACTTCGTCATTGCTATGCATATCAGCAAGTGTTCGCGCAACGCGACGAACACGGTGGTACCCGCGACCCGATAATCGTCCTTCATCAAGGCGATCACGTAACCAAGACATGGCGTCGCGAGTCAGTGGCGCCACATCTTCAAGCATGTCAGCGGGAATTGCTGAATTGAGACAACCTTGTCGTTCGAGACTGCGTTGATGCACAGCTGCTACTCGCTGCTTTATGGCAGCGCTACTTTCGCCGGGAACAGTTCCGGTGAGTTCAGAAGTTGATGGTTTGACAAGTCTGATGCGAATATCAAATCGATCAACAAGTGGACCACTAAAACGTCGCATGTAACGCTGACGCAATGCAATTTGACACATGCACCCAAGGGGCGACGCTTCTCCACACGGGCAGGGGTTTGTTGCTGCGACCAACAAACATCGAGCAGGCATCGTGATAGATGAATGTGCTCGCGAGATATTTACAATGCCTTCTTCAAGTGGTTGACGCAACGCATCGAGAACAGTTGGTGCAAACTCTCCCATTTCGTCTAGAAATAAAACTCCGTGTGATGCCAAACTCAATTCGCCAGGCCGAATATGCCCAGACCCTCCTCCCACCATTGCAACCATTGACATGCTGTGATGAGGAGCGCGAAACGGAGGTGACGACGCAATGTCACTACTGACCTGCATGCCAGCTGCGCTGCGCACCATGGCACAGCTGAACGCTTCGTCATCGGTCAACCGCGGCAAAAGTCCTGGCAATCGCTTGGCAAGCATTGATTTTCCGGCACCTGGCGGGCCCACCATGAGCATGTGGTGAAACCCTGACGCAGCGACTTCTAATGCAAGCCGTGCTTCTGATTGCCCGCGCACATCTGCCATGTCTGCAATGTCATCAACAACAACGCGCGCTTGTGGCGCTGCAATGTCTGGCCACGGCGCTTCACCTCGCAACACATTCACTAGTTCAGCCAATGTGGACACTGGTCGTAATCGTGTTGGACGAGCCAACAATGACTCTGCAGCAGCAGTTGACGCAACGACAACTTCATATTGCGACACTGCATCAACAAGAGGAGCCATGCCAGGAGTTGAACGTAATGACCCGTCGAGACCTAGTTCTGCAATAAATGCACATTCTGTTACTGCTTCTGCAGGCACGAATCCGTCAGCAACTAAAAGACCAATGGCAATTGCCAGATCCATTCCGGCGCCACCTTTCCGTTCGCCACCGCCTGCCAAGTTGATGGTGATTCGTCGTAGAGGCCATTCGAATCCGCTTGATAACAGTGCGGCCCGCACTCGGTCTCGCGATTCACGACACCCTTCATCAGGAAGACCAACGACCGTAAAGCCAGGCAACCCCTTTCCTACGTGTGCTTCAACTGTGATTGGTGTTCCGTGAGTGCCAAGAAGTGTGGCTGAACGGATAGCGGCATACATGTGCTCTCCCCCGTGGGTATAAGTCTGAGATAATCGTCAGGATGTGTGCGAGAAGGTCAGCAGTTTTGGCAATGGCCACCGGACTCATATTTGTGATCTCAGGTTGTGCCGCGCCGTCGCGCACTGGCTCTAGTTTTTGTGCCCAACTCGGACGTGAATTACCTGCAATTGGTCAACCTATGGTCACAGGAACAGATGTCACTGCAATGGTGAACCGATATGAACGGCTTCTTAAACGTGCACCACTATCTATTGAAGGCGACTTCGCAATACTGACTGGCCTCTTGCAAGATGCATCACGCGTGAACCCATCTGACAAAGAAGCGCTTCAAAAAATGGCTGACGCTACGTATGCAGCGAATCAATCTGCGCTGAACGTACGCGATTGGGTGAAAAGCACTTGTGCGGTTGATATCTCGACCGGACTCAATATTGAGCCACCTCGAGTTCCGACCACCACTATTGCAACGTCAACTACAACAGTTGCGCCAAAGTGATTGTTTAGCGAATTTCTCCGCGCTTCACGATGACTTTGTCAACAAGGCCATAGTTCTTTGCTTCTTCAGCACTAAACCAATGGTCGCGCTCGCTATCAGCTTGAACTTCTGCAACGGTGTGGCCTGAATGATGCGCGATTAATTCAGCCATGCGCAACTTGATGAAGCGAGACTGCTCAACTTGAATTGCAATGTCTGATGCTTGTCCGCGAAGACCAGCAAGAGGCTGATGCATCATGATGCGAGAGTTTGGCAATGTGTAGCGCTTGCCTTCAGCACCTGCCGTGAGCAAGAACTGCCCCATGGAGGCTGCAAGACCCATGCACACTGTTGCCACATCGCAACTAACGAACTGCATGGTGTCGTAGATAGCCATTCCGGCTGTGACCGAACCACCAGGGCTGTTGATGTACAACCAGATATCTGCGTTGGCGTCTTCGCCTTCTAGATAGAGCAATTGAGCACAGATCTGGTTTGCGATCTCATCGTTTACGTCGGTGCCGAGCATGACGACGCGGTTTTTCAACAATCTGGTGAAAATGTCGGAGCGAGGGTCGCCGCCAGCATCGATGGCCATTGGGCTGACAGGAAGTCCAGAAGTACTCATAGTGGATAAAGGCTACCTGCTCGGCAAGAATAGAGCCGTGCCATCAGCCCCTGACTTCTCCCCGAACACCGATGAACTCGTTGCCAACAACGCCCATTTTGTGTCCGACTTTCGCGATGCCGGGCTAGCTCTTGCGCCGCAACGACATCTTGCAATCGTTGCCTGCATGGACAGCCGCATGGACATCTTTCAGATGCTTGGCCTGGCCCATGGTGACGCCCACATTATTCGTAATGCAGGCGGCGTCGTTACCGATGATGTCATCCGCTCACTAGTCGTGTCGCAACGACTTCTCAAAACTCAAGAAATCATTCTGATTCACCACACGAACTGTGGACTACAGAGCATTTCCGACGATGGATTCAAAAAACAAATTGAAGACGATTGTGGCATTCGTCCTAGTTGGGCTACCGAAGCATTCACAGATCCGTACGACTCTGTACGTCAATCAATGAACCGCCTTGGTCATAGTCCATTCGTCATCTATAAAGACAACATCCGTGGATTTGTGTACGACGTGGAAACTGGCGAACTGCACGAAGTTGATTCAGACCCACGTCACATTTCCTAAACGCGAGATACACCGCTGACAATGACGACAATACGTTCGTCATCAGAAATGCTGTCACGCATCGCAAGAACACCTGCAAAGCCAGAAACGCCTGTTGCGCATGAATTGAAGCCACCAACATTGCGGATGAGATCGTATGCGCGATGAACGTGATCTTCTGATACAACAACAGGTGAGCCACCCGTGTCTGCCATTGCATCAAGAACGCTGATCCAGTCATAGGTTTCGTCGTCCAAAATGCCGTCAGCAAACGAGGTTGGCGTTTCTTCCCATGGCCACATGCATTCTTTCCAACGCGGCCCTGCATTGCGTGCACCGCCTGTTGCGATTGCGTTCTTCCAGGCACGTTCTAATGGCGCGCACCCTTGGGTTTGTACTGCATGAAGTTTCGGATGCACTCCTGCGATACGCAATGATGCACCCACACACGCTGCCAATGCTCCGCCACCAACTTGAACAAAAATCCGGTCAGCGAAATGACCTAGCTCTTCAGTGATTTCCCAGCCGATAGTGCGACCGCCATCGAGACACCACGCATTTTCTGTGCCTTGCACGCCGAATGGAATCGCGCCAGCAGCTACTGCTTCGCGAAAACGGAGCACACACGGGTCGCCTGGTGGGTCTGTGTCACGCCGTGGACACACAACAATTGTTGCGCCAAGAGTTTTTAGTTTTTCAAGAACTGCCACCGACGCTGTTGGCGGGACATGTACCGCAATTGGCCAAGCCACGGCAGCTGCCAAGGTGCTTGCCGCAATTGCTGCGTTGCCACACGATGCAATTGCAAGAGACGGACGAGTTGTAGGGGTCCACGGCGCTTGGCCAGCAGCTTCTACCATCAACAAATGAAGTAACTCTGTAAAAACGTGACGGGCTTTGTGCGAACCAGCGACATTTGCAGTTTCATCTTTTACCCAGATGCCGCCAGTTGAAGAAAATCCCAATGCTTCTGATAGTTCATCACTGCGTGTTAGTGGCGTACGCAAGAAACCGGTGCCTGCCACGCGAGATACAGCTTCGTCTGCTGACGTAATAATCGAGACGCGCTGTGCGTCACTGAGCCCCAGCGATTCTCCTAATGAATCGACTGCCAAGTAGCGGCGAAAAGCAAGATACGGGTTGGCGTCATCAGTGGGGCGAAAAGGCTCGACAGAAGACTCAAAATGCAAAACATGATGTCGGTCTGACAACGAAGCGTTCGGGCATAACCATGACAACGGAGTCGCTATTGATTCATGTGCTCCACAAACTGCACATACGAGGCCGGTGACCACGCCTGTCATGTATTTCTACTTAGTAAAGCGCGCAACGCGTTGGTTGAACTCGGTAATGAGATTGTCCCAGACCGGAGCAAACCCACGCACCGTGCGCCAGAACGACTGTGAGCGACGCGCTTCAAAGACGTCGAGTGGTGTTCCCTGTTGTTCCACCCATGTGTAGTACCCAAGATTGAAAATACGGTTGCGGTCACGCTCGGTGCAATCAATCATGTTGTCTGTCGACACTGACCCAAGGTGCTCGCTGAAGATTTCGGCTGCATCGATTTCGGTGAAGCCCTTTGGGAAGCGATGTGCGATTGTCTTTTTGCGCTCGCTGGGGTACAAGTCGCTTCCATCAGTTGCAATAGTGACAATTGCATCATTGGCGCCATAGCCCAACAACTTTGCTGTCTTAATGGCAGCTAGAACATTACAAATCGAAGAGAAACCAAAATGCGTGAGTGCATCAATGAGTTCTGGACTTGCGTTGTGGCGATCAGCCAAGTACTTCTGACCAGCAGGTGTATTGAACAACACATCAAGTTCGTCAGTTGCACGATCAGAGACACCAACAACAACGTCGGTATTCATAATGTTCTGAATAAGCGGAATGTGCTTGTCGCCAATTCCCTGAATGTTGTGTTCACCAAAACCGTTTTCCAACATGGTGGGGCACTCAAGTGCTTCAACAGCAACAATGCGCGTGCCATAGATGTCTTTCAAACGGTCACCCGCCGCAATAGTGCCGCCAGACCCTGTTGCAGACGTAAACGCTGCAAGACGAATATCTGAATGGCCATTTGCCTTCACGTGCTCGAAGGCGTGGGCAAGTGCACGACCAGTGACTTCATAGTGACCGACATGGTTTCCGAATTCGCAGAACTGGTTCAAGATGAAGTTGCCTGGGTCTTTGGCCATCTCATTGCACGCGTCATAGATTTCTTTGACATTGCTTTCAGTTCCTGGCGTACGCACCACGTCTGCCTTGTCAACGACCCACTTATCAAGCCAGTCAAAACGCTCTTGTGACATACCTGCGGGAAGCACAGCGACTCCGCGTGAACCCATCAGACGACTAATAGCAATTCCACCACGTGCATAGTTGCCAGTAGATGGCCACACTGCGCGATGGCGTGTTGGATCAAACTGACCAGTGATAACGCGTGGCACGAAACATGAATACGCAGCCAGAACTTTGTGCGCCGTGATCATGGGGAACCTGTCACCGAAGACAACGATGATCGGAGACTCAACACCTGTCAATGACGGTGGCAACACAACATGCTCTGGCACTGCAACCGTGTTGCCTGCCATGTCGTTGTACCAATGGACGCGAAAGAGGTTGCGCGGATCAGCGGCATTTTTGTCGACACCCTTTGTGATGTCTTTCCCAATACGGCTTGGCTCGGCAAGTTCTCCGAACGTTGGCAGAACAATCTTTTGCTCGGCAAAACGCTGCACGCTGTTCTGCAGCGACCCTTCGTCCAAAATATGTCCAGCAAGTCCGAGTTGCTCCTCGAGAACAGAGGCATCAAGGGTGGAATCAAGCGAGGGGCTACTAATTACGGTCACCCGTACAGTTTGCCACCTCAGAGCCCGCCGACCTCTCTTACATAGCGGTACCCTTCTCATGTCGCCGACGTGGCCCAATTGGCAGAGGCGCCAGGTTTAGGTCCTGGATGTTGAGGGTTCGAGTCCCTCCGTCGGCACTATGGATATTTCTCGTCTTCCGACGCCATGCCCCGTGATTGACCTGTCTGTGATGCGGTCAAACATCGCTGCCATGGCTGCGGTGCACCCAGGTCGGTCATTGCGCCCTCATGTGAAAGCGCATAAATGCACAGCTATCGCAGCTGAACAAGTTGTGGCAGGTCACACCACTTTTACGTGTGCAACGCCACGAGAAATTCTCGGACTAGTTGCTGCTGGTGTTGGCGATGACATTTTGCTTGCAAATGAAACTGTTGACCCCGTTCGGCTAGCTGCACTTGCTGATGCACAATCATCTGCACTTATCACAGTTGCCGTTGACTCGCTCGAAACAATTCAGGCGGCATCATCTGCAGGAATTCGCAACGTCCTCATCGATGTGAACGTGGGCCTACCTCGTTGTGGTTGCTCCCCTGAACAAGCAGGTTCATTGGCTGATGCAGCACGATCACTTGGTCTCATTGTTCGCGGAGTAATGGGCTACGAAGGCCACTTGATGATGCTGACTGATCGTCAACAAAAACTTGAAAAAGTCCACGAGGCCATGACATTGCTCACGCACGCTCACAACGATGTTGGTGGAGACATTGTGTCTGCTGGCGGCACCGGGACATACGACATGTTTGCTGGAACCGCCGTGAACGAAGTGCAAGCCGGCAGTTATGCACTCATGGATTCCCAATACGCAACACTGCACCACCCGTTTACACAATCCTTATGGATTCTCGGCACTGTTATCTCTGTCAATCCTTCATGGGTTGTTATTGATGTCGGGTTGAAATCTCTCGGCATGGACCACGGCAATCCCACTGTTGACGGTTACAGCGTGTGGTTCTGTTCAGATGAGCACACAACAATTGCTCCGGCTGAAGGTACACCGAAGCCAAAAATCGGAGATCGCATTCGTGTGACACCTGCCCACGTAGACCCCACGATGGCTATGCATTCCCATGCATATGTCATCAACAATGAATCTGTTATTGATGAATGGGCTATTGACCTACGGGGTTGGTAAACCAAAAATTCGCGCCAGCAATTCTGGCAACTGAGCAAGTGCACGACCCCGATGCGATACAGCATCTTTTTCTGTGCCGGTCATTTCTGCAAAGGTACGACCGTCGCCATCGTTTGGAATAAACAACGAGTCATATCCAAACCCGCCATCACCGCGTTCTGATTCTGCAATCGTGCCCGCACATTCGCCACTAACGAAATGAATGTCGCCTTTTGATGACACCAGCGCAACAACAGTTCTGAATCGTGCGGACCTATTCGATGTGCTGCTGAGTTTTTCTAACAACAATGCACGGTTCTCTGCATCCGTGGCGTCTTCTCCTGCAAAGCGCGCACTTCGCACGCCAGGAGCGCCGTTCAATGCATCAACTTCTAGACCGGTGTCGTCTGCAATTGCCCATTCAGATGCATGATTCGCAATCTCAACAGCTTTGATTATTGCGTTGCCCTCAAGCGTTGGTGCATCTTCATCAATGTCACCAATGTCTGATGGTCGCGGCGCAAGGTCAACCCACGAAGGTAATAGCCGTGCAAGTTCTTCCACTTTGTGCGGGTTAGCGCTTGCGCACACAATCCGCATAGCGCTGCTTATCGCGAGATCGGACGAGACACAGGGGCCTCGGCCAGAAGATCTGACTGCAGCGAAAAGATTCGACCAAGTCCGATATCTGCAAGCCCCAACAACTGATCAAGATCAGGGCGAGAAAACGCAACACCTTCAGCCGTGCCTTGTACTTCTACAAACTTTGGTTCACCACCGGCTGCAGGACGCAACATCACAACGTTCATATCTACTTCAGCCGAAGAGTCTTCGATGTATGGCAAGTCAAGAACTGGCACACCATTGCAGATACCAACCGAGATGGCCGCGACGTATGAGTGGAGTGGGTTTTCCTTAATTGAGCCATTTTGAACCAAGCGTGTCATTGCGTCGTGCAATGCAATGAAGCCACCACAGATGCTTGCGGTGCGTGTTCCGCCGTCAGCCTGCAACACGTCACAGTCAACAACTACTTGACGCTCCCCTAATGCGCGCATGTCACACGCTGCACGAAACGAGCGACCAATGAGCCGTTGTATTTCTACGGTGCGTCCACTTTGCTTTCCTTTGGCTGCTTCGCGATCAACTCGCTCAGGTGAAGAGCCGGGAAGCATCGAGTATTCCGCTGTGACCCAGCCTTTACCAGAGCCTTTCATCCATCGCGGAACATCTTCATCAATCGATGCGGTGCACAACACACGTGTGCGTCCGAACGACACCAATACCGAACCGGCAGCCATGTCAGTGAAATCGCGCTGAAACGAAATAGGGCGAAGTTGGTCTGCTGTGCGTCCGTCTGGTCGTGTCATGGTGTTGTCCTTTGTAGTTGGCGCATTATGTCTAGTCGGTTTTTGACCGTTTCCACGGACTTGCCGAGGATAATTCTGGACCGAGCAATCTGCGACCAAAGTCAGCAAACCATTCCACGTCTCCTGATGACAAGAAAGTATGCGAGCCAGCTTTTTCTGAGCCGGTTCGAATCTGCAGTTCATCAAGCATTGCAGCAAGTGCAAATGCTGTTTCGTCTGCGCTCGAGACCAACACCACATCAGGTCCCATTACTTCGCTAATAACGCGAGATAAGAACGGGTAGTGCGTACAACCTAGAAGCAATGCATCAACGTGAGCGGCAACAACAGGTGCAAGTAAACGTTCCGCCAACAGCACCACTTCATCACCACTGGTTTGACCACGTTCTACAAATTCAACGAACCCTGGACATGCACACGCTGTCAGCGACAATGACGTATCAATGTCAGCAAGAGCTCGCTGATATGCGCCTGATGAAATGGTGCCGACAGTGCCAATGACTCCAACTCGTCGAGAGCGCGACGTAAGAGACAATGCGCGAGCTCCTGGCTCCACCACACTGACGACGGGTACTGGCAATTCCACTGACAATTCTGCAAATGCTGCGGCTGATGCCGTGTTACACGCAACGACAATTGCTTTCACGTTGTGATCGTTCACCAAACTCCACGCGAGCTCGCGGGCAAACTCACGCACCTCTTCTGCGAGACGAGGACCATATGGGTATCTGCCTGTGTCTCCGATGTACACAAGATCCTCTGTTGGCAAGACATCAATCACTGCACGAGCAACAGTGAGGCCTCCAAAGCCGGAGTCAAACATCCCAATTGGGCGATTGTCGGTCCCGGTCATCTCTTCAGGCTAGGCGTAGTGTCATGTCTCATGCTTGCTGCCACACTTCTCGCCCTTGCTGCAGCAGTGTTACATGCAGGATGGAACCTGTGGGTGAAGCAAAGCGAGGATCGCTGGATCGCCTTGTGGGGCCAAATGACATGCGGTGGGATTGTTTGCGCAATCCTTCTCATCTCGCTCGGCGGGGCGCACAACATTGCGTGGTGGCCCATTGCGGCAAGCTCAACAGTTCACCTGTTCTACATCGCATTTCTGGCTCGCGCATACAACCTTGGTGACTTCAGCATCACCTATCCCATCGCTCGTGGTACCGGAGCCTTGCTCGCAGCTTTCGGTGGCATTCTGTTTTTATCTGACCACTTGTCTGTCCTGATGATGGTGGGCATTGGTATCGCTGTCCTCGGAATTCTGTTGCTTGCCGGGCCTGCAGATAATTCTCATGTCGTTGCAGCACTCACAGTCTCAGTCACAATCGGTGCGTATTCGGTTATCGATAGTTTCGGTTCGCGTCACATGGGTGGCAATTTGTATCCGCTGTTTTTATTCATTGGTACGGGCGCTATGGCTACGACATATGGCGTCGCCACAGGTCGCCGACACGACATGGCCATTGCACTATCGACGACATGGAAACGATTCACCATTGCCGGCATCGCTTCAATCGTCACCTACTGGATGGTTCTGATTGCAGTACAAAAAGCACCAGTTGGTTATGTGACGGCATTGCGTGAGTCAAGTGTTGTCATCGTTGCGTTAGTCGGCACTCGTTATTTAGGCGAGAGCGACATGAAACGTAGAATCATTGCAGCGTGCATTGTGGTAGCAGGACTAGTCGTGCTTGTTGCTGGTCGCTAATTAGAAGTAAATAATCTTTTCGGCGTTTGCTTCAGCTTCATCAAGGTCAGCTGTGTATGCACCCGTTGACAAATACTTCCAGCCGCCATCACACACGATGAACACAATGGTTCCTTCGTTGATTTCACTTGCAACTTTTACAGCGCCAGCTAGTGATGCGCCTGAAGATAGTCCGGCGAAAATTCCGCACTCTTGCACTAAGCGACGTGTCCACTCAATTGATTCACGCGGACGAACAACACGCTTGCGATCTAGAACATCACGGCCGTGCCAATTGTCAAACACTGGCGGAATATAGCCATCTTCTAAGTTGCGCAATCCTTCAACGCGCTCACCAAGAGGTGGTTCAACAGCAATGATCTTCACATCAGGATTCTGCTGCTTCAAATATGTGCCAACGCCCATCAATGTTCCGCTTGTGCCCAACCCTGCAACAAAGTGAGTGATTTCTGGGCAATCGCGCCAAATCTCTGGGCCCGTACCTTCAAAATGTGCACGAGGGTTTGCATCATTTGCGTACTGATACAAGAAGCACCATTCAGGATGCTGTGCAGCCATCTCTTGCGCACGACTAACCGCGCCATTTGATCCTTCTTCACCAGGAGTGAGGATGATGTCTGCGCCAAACACTTCGAGCATCTGACGACGTTCGATGCTGACTGATGTCGGCATGAGAATCGTGATGGGATAGCCCTTCATTTTTGCAATGGCCGCTAAAGCAATTCCGGTGTTGCCAGATGACGGTTCGATGATGCGCTGACCAGGAACCAAACGGCCTGTGCGCTCTGCATCTTCAATCATCGATTTTGCGATGCGATCTTTCACAGAACCAAATGGGTTCTGGCTTTCCAATTTCGCTACTAAGCGCACATTGGGGTTTGGTGACAAAATCGACACATCAACCATGGGGGTATTACCCACAAGTTCGAGCGAGTTCTGCAGAACAAAAACGGATCCACCATTTCGGCGAACATCAGCAATGGACATGTGCGCCTCCTATGGCTCTGTCGGGTTACCTCATGTAACCCATCGGGCTCTCGGGCTATTCCCGACAACTCTGGTCATAATTGTAACCCTTTGATTCCCTGGTTGTCACCCCCTGATTACAAGGGAACGATGACCTCTTCAGAGATCTGCTCTCCCACAATGCGGTAGGCCCGTGATTCAGGCGCTCCCCGCTTCAAGCTGACAATGATGTAGTGCCAATCAGGATCTGGCGCCTGGGCCACGTCGGTCGGGCTGGGGTACGGATCTGTGTGGGTATGGCTATGGACGCATCCGATGATGTCGAATCCTTCGGCTTCAGCAGCCAACTCTGCGCGCAAGTGCTCTTTCGGATCAATGGTGTACACCTTTGCACTGTGGGCCACATTCGTGGTTGCCACAAAACGGGCGACGCGATTCGAGGCACGGTCGCCAATGAGAAGGCCACATGCCTCTTCGGGAAAACAGTGATACGCATGCGCAGCCATGGCCTTAATGGCGCCGGACGGGACAAACAGTTGCGGAGAAAGAGACTCAGACATCGATGCGAAGGCTAGCGGTACGCTTCGGTACCCATATGGCAAAGAGCCCTAATACCAACTTGGCGACCAATCGCAAGGCGCGGCACGACTACGAGATTCTTGATGTAGTTGAGGCTGGCATTGTGCTGCTCGGAAGCGAAGTGAAAAGCCTGCGCGGGGGCATGGTGCAATTGGTAGACGCCTATGCCCGAGTGATTGATGGCGAAATGTGGCTCGACGGGGTTCATATCTCGCCCTACCGATTCGCAGTGGGTGCCGGTGCACACGACCCTGACCGGGCACGCAAGTTGTTATTGCATCGTTCTGAAATCGAACGGCTCCATGACCGCGTTGCACGCGAACGCTTGTCGCTTGTTCCGCTTGCCATCAAGTTGGTTGACGGCAAGGTCAAAGTAGAACTTGCTCTTGCACGTGGTCGCCGCAAAGGCGACAAACGCCAAGTCATTGCCGAACGCGATGTGCAACGCGAAATGCAACGCTCTCTTGGCCGCCAACGTAAAGGCATGACCTAGCCAAACAACGTTGCGACTCGCACACATACAGGCATGAAACAATCCGTCAGCATGCTGGAAGCATGCTACATTCCAGACATGCCCGCAATTCAAGTAAAGAATGTTCCTCAGGAACTCCACGATCAGCTTCGTGAAATTGCCGAACTACAAAAATGCACGATCGGCGATGTCATCCTCGAAGCGATCAAGCAAGAAATCAATCGACAAAAACATACCCAATGGCTTGACGAGGTATTCGCACACCCCACCGGACTCAAATCGACGCCGGAAGAACGTCAAGCTTTTATTGATGAACTGCGTGCCGAAAGAGATGCACGATGAAAACAGTCGATGCATCTTCACTTATCAACTTGTTGGCGTACCCCGACGAATTCAGTAGTCATCAAAACCTCTTAGACGACAATCTCATTGCCCCCGCAATTTTGGTGCCCGAATTCCTCAGTGGAATTCGAAAACTGGCCATCAGAAAACGCATTCCGACCAACCTCGTGAATCGCATCGTGACTCGATTTGAAGGCCTACAAATCGAGTTGTTCACAATGTCTGTATATCGGCGCGAGCTATGGGCAATGACCAAGAATTTCTCGCCCTATGACGCAACCTATGTCCTACTCGCCCAGACCACTTACACGCCCCTCATAACCTCCGATGCACGCATGGCAAAGGCCGCACAACGCAATACCGAAATCATCCTTCTCAAATAACCCCGTGTATTTGTGGCGGACCGGTGGCCTACACTGAGGTCCACACCAAAAACAATGGGGCTGACAGGTTTCGACACCAGTTTCGTTGTTCGTACGTGCGACCCGAATTGCTCAGATTCGTTAAACGGGGCAAAAAACAGAATTGCCAACGAGCAGTTCGCTCTCGCA